>Ga0164290_1000738_pt1 | contig 85795 bp, 61 predicted proteins | sample Micstemetagenome_FD_108782 | JGI IMG/M metagenome (GOLD analysis project Ga0164290, IMG submission 108782) | Contaminated culture microbial community from soil near Moab, Utah, USA - Microcoleus steenstrupii SON62 (Illumina Assembly) | ecosystem: Environmental > Terrestrial > Soil > Soil crust... | reverse complement strand
TCCGGACATGGAAACCGAAAAAGCCTTGAACTCTATCAGCATCTTTCTTTGGCTGCCATCGAGGGCGATTATCAAAAAGCTGTCCGCAATTTAGAAATTTAGGCAATTTTTGCAACAGAGCCTTAAAAGGTGGAAGAAACTCCAAGCAAAATCCAAAGATAAACAAGTATTCTCGTGCAAATCATGTAGCCGACGGGCTTTCCAGCGCGATTTTCGGCGGCGTGGACCGTTCCTGCCGGCAAATCCAAGGCATCACCGGCGGTGACAACGAATTCTTCATTGTCAATGAGAAAAACTATCTCGCCGGAATGAACAACGATGTATTCGTCGTGCGGATGGCTGTGCGGGCTGTAGTAGGCGCCCGGGCTATCCTGCCATGAAAAAATCGAGAAGCCCTCAGATGAGAGCTTCTCGCGCATTTCGTCTACGGACTTGCAGTCCGAATATTTGCGTTGAGCCACAGAGGCCCGACGTTTCACTTAGCCCTTCGAAGCTTTTGCTTCTTCAGACTTATCTTCTTTGTCGGCTTTGTCAGCCTTTTCACCCTTTTCGGGCTTCTCGGCTTTCTCTGCTTTTTCGGCTTTTTCTGCCTTCTCGCTCTTTTCAGTCTTCTCAGGCTTCACGGATTTTTTCTCGTTCTTCTCGAACTTGATCGTGTCGCCTTCGATTACAGTCTCGATAGCATCGCCTTCTTTGAAGCGACCCTGCAAGACTTGCTCAGCCAGATTGTCTTCGAGCAAGCGCTGAATTGCGCGACGCAGAGGACGTGCACCATAAGCGGGGTTGTAACCCTCTTTGGCAATCAAGTCCTTCGATTCGTCGTTGACGATAAGCTCCATTCCTTGAGCCTTGATGCGAGCACCGAGATCGGCAGACATGATGTCCACAATCTGACGGATTTCCTCGCGGGTAAGCTGTTGGAATACGATGATTTCGTCGATACGGTTCAAGAATTCCGGCCTGAACGTCTTCTTCATGGCGTCCATAACCAGGTCTTTGATCTTCTTGTACTTCTCTTCCAGCTGACCTTCTTGCGACTTGGCTTGGAAGCCGAGAGTCAACGAGGTCTTGTCGATGAATTGAGCACCGACGTTGGAGGTCATGATGATGATTGTGTTCTTGAAGTCGACCGTTCTGCCCTTACTGTCGGACAAGCGACCGTCATCGAGAATTTGCAGCAAGACGTTGAACACGTCCGGGTGCGCTTTTTCGATTTCGTCAAAGAGCACTACCGAGTACGGTTTGCGACGTACTGCTTCGGTGAGCTGACCGCCTTCCTGATAGCCGACGTATCCCGGAGGAGAGCCGATCAACTTGGAAGTGGTGTGGTGCTCCATGAACTCTGACATGTCGATACGGATGAGCGCATCTTCAGAGCCGAAGAAGTAGCCGGCAAGCGCCTTGGCCAATTCGGTTTTTCCAACACCGGTAGGTCCGGAGAAGATGAATGAACCGATTGGGCGCATCGGGTTTTTCAAACCGACACGAGCGCGTCTGATCGCTTTGCAAACAGCGGTAACGGCTTCGTCTTGACCGATGACGCGTTGGTGCAGAACATCGGACATGTGGAGCAGTTTTTCGGATTCGCCTTCGGTCAATTTAAGCAGCGGAATGCCCGTCCACGAGCTGACGACGTAAGCCACTTCTTCAGCGGTTACAACCGGTTTTTCAGTCTCTTGTTTGGCTTTCCATGCGGCTTGAATCTCGCGAATCTTTTCGCTGAGTTTGGTTTCTTGTTCGCGCAATGAAGCAGCTTTTTCGAACTCTTGGTTGCGAATTGCCATTTCTTTGTCGCGGCGTACTTTTCTCAGTTCGCGCTCTACTTCTTTGCCTTCAGGCGGCAAGGACGATGCACGCAAACGCACACGGGACGAAGCTTCGTCGATCAAGTCGATGGCTTTATCCGGCAGATAGCGGTCGCTGATATAGCGGTCCGAGAGCTTCGAAGCTTGTTCGATAGCTTCATCGGAGATGACCAATCTGTGGTGCTCTTCGTACTTCTGGCGAAGACCGCGCAAGATTTCGATGGTTTCTTCGACCGACGGAGGATCGATGATAACCGGCTGGAATCTGCGTTCCAATGCAGCATCACGCTCGATGTGCTTGCGGTATTCGTCCATTGTGGTGGCGCCGATGCACTGTAGTTCGCCACGTGCAAGCGCCGGTTTCAAGATGTTTGCAGCGTCGATAGCGCCTTCTGCAGCGCCGGCGCCGATGAGTGTATGCAATTCGTCGATAACCAGCATGACGTTGCCGGCAGCGCGAATTTCATCCATGATCTTCTTCAAGCGCTCTTCGAATTCGCCGCGGTACTTGGTACCAGCAACGAGAAGACCGATGTCGAGCATGACGATTTTCTTTTCGGAAAGAATGTCCGGCACGTCAGCATTGACGATTCTGATTGCCAAACCTTCTGCGATAGCTGTTTTACCAACGCCGGGCTCACCGATGAGAACCGGGTTGTTCTTGGTACGACGACCAAGGATCTGGATAACGCGCTCGATTTCCTTCTCGCGACCGACAACCGGATCGAGTCTGTTTTCCGAAGCTGCTTGAGTGAGGTTGAGACCAAACTCGTCGAGGGTCGGGGTCTTCGATCTGCCGGTAGAAGTAGAAGTCGATCCGCCTGCGGTTGCAGCGCCCGACTCACCAAGCAATCTAATAACGTGTGAGCGGACCTTGGTGAGGTCTACGCCGAGGTTTTCCAGCACGCGGGCGGCAACACCCTCGCCTTCGCGAATGAGACCCAACAGGAGGTGCTCAGTGCCGATGTAGTTATGTCCAAGTTGACGAGCTTCGTCCCAGGACAATTCCAGCACGCGTTTTGCGCGCGGAGTAAACGGAATTTCCACCGCAACGAAGCCGGAGCCGCGTCCGATGATTTTTTCGACTTCGACGCGAGCGTCTTTCAGATTGACACCCATGGATTTGAGCGTCTTCGCCGCAATACCCGTTCCCTCTCCGATCAATCCAAGCAAAATCTGCTCGGTACCGACGAAATTGTGACCCAGTCTTCGTGCTTCCTCTTGAGCAAGCATGATGACCTTGATGGCCTTCTCGGTAAACCTTTCAAACATGGCGGGTCGAGCCTCCTGAACTCCGCTAATTAGCGTCCGTAGTATGTTTTTTGATGGACGTTTTAAGTGACCTTATTCTAACATCAGCACGGGATCAGGGTTGTGGTCCTTTCCCGTTTTGGGTTGTCTTAATTAGACTTGCAAGAAGGTCAAGACCAGGCGTTTGTTCCCAAAACGGTGATTAATTGGGACTTTGCCTTTTCAAGTACTCTGCAAGCCTGCCACATTAATCATGAGGCGTGGCCGGGCTTATAGCGCAACCCTTTAGGATTATTTCGCTATACGGTGTAGATGTTATGCGGTATCCATGAGGTTACCGCGGTTGTAGATGCAGCAAGGGCGACGCATGGCGCCGCCCCTACAGAATTTTGAATATGCGGCGAGCCGCCGTCGGTCCCAGGTTTCGAAGGGCGCATGCAATGCGCCCCCACGACATCCGCCTTATGCGTGTTTCTCTTGACCAGTGATTGGTTGAGCGAACGTGCACTCTTTATTGGAGCAGGCGATCTGGTCGCCACGCTTCAAGGTCTTGTAGACCAACATAGTGCCGCAAGAAGGGCATTTGTTCGAATTGTTCGGTCCACCCGAGATTACCGGCGGATACCAGTAAGCCGATGTGCACTGATTCTTCGAGTACATGCTGCATCCGTAGAAGATTTTTCCACGACGCGATTTCTTCTCGACAATGTCGCCGCCGCACTCTGCCCGTGGGCATTTGACGCCGGTGAGCTTGAGGATAGGTCTTTGCTCGGTGCACTCTTCCTTGGAGCAAGCCAAATAATCACCGTAGCGACCATATCTGATCAGCATGCTTGCGCCGCAAGTCGTGCACTTCTCTTCCGAAGGTCTGTCTTCAGGAACAGGCGTGCCTTCTTTGGTGAGCGCGATCTTGGTCGTGCACTCAGGATACTTGATGCATCCCAGGAATTGACCGAATCGTGAAGAACGAATCGCCATCTGCTCTCCGCAGGCTGTGCAGCGCTGGTCGGAAAGAATGATGACCTTGTTCATGTTCTCTTCGGCCTTCTTCAGTGTTTCACCAAAGGGCAGATAGAACTCTTTCAGCATGCCGTGCCAATCGACTTGATCTTCTTCGATCTTATCGAGTTTTTGCTCCATGTCTGCTGTGAATTTCACATCGACGATACTGCCGAAGTGCTCGACAAGCAGCAAGTTGACGGCTTTTCCAAGCTTGGTAGGAACCAGAGTCTTGTTGACGCGCTCGACATATTTGCGGTCGACAATTGTTGTTACCGTCGCGGCATATGTCGATGGCCTGCCGATTCCCTCTTCTTCCAGAGTCTTCACGAGACTGGCTTCGGAAAAACGCGGCGGTGGCTGCGTGAAGTGCTGATTAGGCTTAACTTCTTTGAGCTTTAGAGCTTCGCCTTTGGTGAGCTCCGGCAAGCTTTGTGTTTCACCGCTCATTTCGCCTTCTTCAGCGTTTTCACCTTCTGTTTCGGATACAGCCGGCTTGGTGGGACGGTTGTAGACGATGGTGAAACCGGCGAATTTGGTCTCGGTTGCGGATGCACGGAAAACGGCATCACCAGCGGAGATTTCAGCAGTGCGAGTGAGAAGCTCGGCTGCCGACATTTGGCTGGCCATGAATCTTTCCCAGATCAATTTATATAGCTTGAACTGATCGTTGCTCAAATGCTGCTTGATGGACTCAGGCGAATTCTCAGGATATGTCGGACGAATTGCTTCGTGAGCATCCTGAACGTTCTTGGCCTTGCGCGTATATACTCTCGGCTTATCCGGGCAATACTCTTTGCCATAGCGGTTTTTGATATATTCGAGCGCTTCTACTTGTGCCGATTCTGCAACCCGAGTCGAGTCGGTTCTCATATAAGTGATGAGACCTGTCGCACCTGCTGCGCCCAGCTCGACGCCTTCATATAACGTTTGCGCAACTTGCATGGTTTTCTTCACAGCGTAGCCAAGTACGGTGGAAGCTTCCCGCTGCAAGGTGGAAGTGATGAAGGGTGGAGACGGTTGTCTCTGGCTCGTTTTCTCGGTCAGCGAGCTGACTTTGAATTCTTCGCTTTCGATGGATTTGAGAATTTTGTTGGCAGCTTTTTCGCTGTCAATAATCATCGTGTTAGCAGCTGACTTTTCCGATGCAGCAATTACACGCTTACCTTCGTACTTATATAAAGGCGCGATAAACGACTGTTTGGATCTCGAACGTGAAAGTTCGGCCTTTATAGACCAATACTCTTTAGCATCGAAGCTTTCGATCTCTGCTTCACGCTCGCAAATGAGGCGCACGGCAACCGATTGCACCCGACCTGCAGAACGACCGTTGACCTTTCTCCAGAGCAGCGGACTAATCTTGTAGCCCACCAGTCTGTCTAAAACGCGACGTGCTTGTTGCGCATCTACAAGGCGCTTGTCAATCTTGCGAGGAGCTTTGATCGCAGCCAGAATGGCGTCTTTGGTGATTTCGTTGAACTCGATGCGATGTACTTTCTTATTAGGCAATTCCAGAATCTCTGACAAATGCCAAGCAATCGCTTCACCTTCGCGGTCAGGGTCGGGCGCGAGATAGACTTGGTCCGCTTCGTCGGCAGCTTCTTTCAGCTCCTTAACGATCGGCTCTTTCTCCTTCAGAACCTCATATAAAGGCTCAAAATTCTTGCGTACATTGACGCCTAGCTTGTTGCGCGGGAGATCGCGCACATGTCCAACGCTGGCCTTTACCTGGAAATCCTTACCCAGGATTTTGGAAATCGTCTTGGCTTTGGGCGGAGACTCAACAATAACTAGAAATTTCGCCATTTGAAACGCGGCACCTCGGAACTGCAACCTGTCAAGATATGCGGACAAGGGGGTACTATAACACGGTCGTCAACCCCCCTCTAAAAATCGGCCCAACCGAAAGGTCCCCCAATTTTTGAAAGGTGAACACGAATATTTTCCAGTCACAGCCTTGCTTTTAGAGAACTACAGCGGTCGGGATAAAACCCATCTTTTGCAAAGCGAAAATTTTGCTCACTTTCGCTGTTTGGCAAACTTCCCGACAACCTCTTCCAAAACGCCCTGATTTAGCGCCCCAGAACCAGCCAAGACAGCCGTTCTGCCGAGGTCTTCCTCCGGTTCGTCAGGGCCACCGCCTACCTCACTTGAGATCCCCGCTGAATTTTCATACGCGAATCGAATAGTCAGATGGTCCAACTCATCTAGATAGGAGATATCTTGACCGTCGATTTTGATCAAATCGAACAATTCACTCCATTCAATTACGCAAACCATCCTCTGATTGATGAACTCATCCAGCTCCAGAACAAGCTGATCTCCAAGCGCCTGGCGTTCGCTTTCACTTGACTCGCTCAGACGATATAGATCGAGATGGTAAAGAGGAAGTCTGCCGGAATGGTATTCATTCAGCATAGTAAAGGTAGGGCTTTGCACAACCTCTTTTACACCCAAACCCTGCGCCAGCCCTTTTACGAAGGTGGTTTTGCCCGCGCCAAGCGGTCCTTCCAGTGCAATCACACAAGAATCATTTATAGACTGTCCGAACAACTCACCCAGAAGAATCGTCTTCTGTCTGCCGTCCAACTTGAGATTCACTGTCGTTGTCTTCTGTTCCCGGAGCACTTCGTCAGCTAGTTATTTTGAAGTTCTCGGATTAAATAGATGGTCCCAGCCCCGAACAAGAATGAGTTTTGACCCGGAATGTTCCAGGTGGGGAACCTCCTAAACGGTTTACCGTTTCCTACTTCCTGTTTGTAAGGACTTACGTCCCAGGCTCATAGGTATACGTGGCAATCTCGAGTCGGAACCCCGAATACTCAATTCTGTAGGACAAAACTTTTTGAATTTCTGTCCAAGACTGAGACTAACCGCATCATAGTGAAGTGGCCTAAGCCTGTCAACAAAGGGTAAAGACAAAGTTTTGGCAAGCCCCTAAATGAAAGAATTTTCTTGCCAAGGAAAGCGTTATCGCCACCAATCACAGTGGCATATCTTCCCTAGCGTAGGTTGACGCCATGCGTCGACCGGTTAAACTTGCAGTCGACGCATGGCGTCGACCCTACAATAGCTGTTTTACACGTTCTTTGTATTTCTCGGTAAGAGCGCATACTTCATCGCGCGCCGGCAACCAATAGGTCTTACCACCTGGATAAACCGGCTCTTTAAGAGCTTTTCCATTAGGTCCATCGGTAACCACCGGAGTCATTTGATTGAGCTCGTAAATTGCCTCGAGTGGAATATCTGAACCGTATTTCTTCTGTGCCACCGCGTACAGTGTCTGATCCCAATTGATCGTGACAAACGAACGCTGCTTATCATCAGCATTTTCACTCGAATAGTTGTTTTCAGAACCAGTAGTTTCCAGTTGCGGATGAATTTCATCCATCAACTTGTAAAAAGCTTTTTCCAAACTTTCAATTTCAGACCAAGCTGGAAGAACATACGAATTTCCGGCGAAGTATACCGGATCGAGGAGCCTGCGAAGCCCGTTCTCGTATACAACCGAGGGCTTTAGCCCATTCGCTTGAAAAATTGCAGCGAGTGGATGTTTTCCTTCATACTTCACTTCACTTAGACGCCAGAAGGTTTCACCGCGTTCAATGACAATTTCGACGCGCTCGTCTTTACCACCGAGACGTTTATCAAAACCTGATTCCACTTGATTGTTGTCCGGCGGAACTTGCGATTTGCCGGTTTTCTTACTCATTTGTTCTTTTCCAAAACCTTGCCGCTAACAGAACGTTCCGGAACTTTCAAAGCAGGCACACCCGCATCAGCAGGCAATCTTCCATTTTCACCGGCGCTTTCACCGCTGGCAGGTCCGCCACCGTCACCGCTGCTTTGACTAGTCGGTTCAGATTCTGGCTCATTGGGCTGCTGCGAACTTTGATGCGGGCGAATGCGGGCTACGGAGTTGTGAACTTCCGGAGACGGACTTGGCACAACGCCAAAGTTTCTAACGTACAATCCCGTACCTTCAGCACGCATCTTCACGCGGTCTTTGAGACGGCTGGTTGAAAGCTGACTTTCCAAACTGTCGGCAACTTCATCAAGCGCGGCTTGACGATCCTGGCTGTACTGCTTGTACTTTTGAGATCTATCCTGCGCTTCCGCTCTGACGCGGTTCGCATCACTATCGGCTTTCCTGCGAATTTCAGCGCAAAGGTCTCGCCTGCGCTGCAATTCCATCTGCTTTGCCAATTCAATATGGGCGTAACTGACGCCCCACCTAGGGCCTGCGCCAGCAGCTGTTATTGGCGCATCCATAATCGCTCTGCACTCAGCATCCGCATCATCTAGAATCTTTCTGGCGGTGCCTTCCCCGGTCTTTGCAGCATTGCTGGCAAACACTTCCGATGATTGCTTGTGGCGACCTTTCTCGAAGTCAGCTTGTCGACGGATAGTATCAACTGCTTTGTGCAAATGATGTGGAGCGTTGTGCTGGACAGTGCCTGGAGCCACGAATGCGGCTTTCTGAACTGCAACAGGCTTACCCAGAGCAGCCAACTCGGACTCGCCGGGGATACTCATTCCATAACCGATAAGCGCACGCCGGCAGTATCCGGAGACAGGACCAAACGGATCAAGGCGGTATGCCATATCGTACTCACGTTGCGCCTCTTCGTGGCGATTCAAGTGAACATAGCAATTAGCCAGGTAATAGCGACCCATCGCATAGTGAGGCGCCTTAGAAACAGCACGTTCGAGCGGTCCGATTGCCATCGAATAGCGGCGGGCGTGAAATTGACGCACACCTTCTTCCAAAGGCGTGTACATCGCGGACCCTGATGCAGGAAGCGTTTGCGCAATCGACAAGATGCCAAAAGCTGCAGCAAAAATGCCGGAAGATAACGAAAAAACTAGTAGTGGCCGTTTAGGCATAACCAAGTTGGGCTGATTTAACCGAAGCGCTATGTTGTCATTATGACACTGAAATGCCCATAACAAAAGTGAAAACATGGATTCCCTCGTATTTGAGGGGGCGCAAAACTAACTGTAGGTTTAACCGTCCGCTTCAGATCTGTCATTCCTGACGTCGACCTTTCATCAGACTTTTAACTGGTTGAGTGTTGAACTTGGCACGTAATTGAGTTACGACGGTATTCGCAACCAGTGTGTTCCCGTTCTCAAGATTAGATTTGGAGCTTATCTGAAATCCAAAAACCCGCGGGTCTTCAGCCACCAAAGCAACCCTCCGGATACAGAAATCATCACGCCCAGGCAAAAGTAATAGCCCCAGGTCAGATGTACTTCCGGAATTTGGAAATTCATTCCGTAAATACCGGCAATCAAAGTCGGCGGCAGAAACAGAGTGGCGATGATGGTAAGAATCATCGTTGTTTCATTGGTTCGCAGTCCAAGCCCTGAAACGTAGACGTCCATTAAGTTGTAGGACATTGAGCGATACGTCTCGAACATTCTCACGAGCGCCATCGCCTCATCGTGACAGTACCCCAGTTCCTGCCTTCCCTTGTCTGTAATTACATGGCAACGACACCGAGACAAGGACAAGACCACTGTTTCAACAGGCCAGACAGTATTGAGAAAGATCCAAATAACCTGCTGAGCGCGGTTAATGAGATGCAATTCTTGTTTGCCTGGGTGCTTGATGATGCGGCTTTGAATCGTTTCGAGCTTCGTTCCCCCGACTTTCAAGACTTCAATATAAGTGTGAATGATGTCTTCAATCAGGTGCGCAGAGAGCCGGTCAACTGTGTATCCAACCAGGTCTTCCCCACGCGCCATCAGACGATCGATTGTCACTCCAAAGGCAGCATCATGACTAAATTGCCGAGTGATGATCACGCGCTCGGTCATAAAAAAGTTGATTACTTCAATCGCTTCAACCACTTCACCAACCGACGGGCGCTGCAGTGTCCAAAACAGTCCGTTATGAAACTCATCGAAAAACGAGCGGTGATGCGGCCAGCGCAACAGCTTCTGCTGCTCGTCGGAAAGATCCATGAACTTTGCCAATTGTTTCCAGAACTCATCGCCAAGGTAACCGGAAATATGCAGCCAGCAAATTCCATTTTCGCCGCGATCTTCGCAAATGCTGTCAAAATCGATAAACGGCCTGACTTGCAAACCGTATTCATTGAGAAGGTAATACTGAATTCGCGGCTCGACCCGTTCCGGAAGGCAAGGGTTCATCTCGAATGTGTTGAAATCGAACGATTGGCGACCGTGGGTAAAAGGAAGTTCTTTCATCTGATTGTTGTCTGCATCCTGGGGGATTCCATCGCTAAAGCAAGATAGTAGAATGACACAAATTGACGACTTGGCAGATGGTTTTCCCGGGGCAGATGAGAGTGAAGTTAACTAAAACACTGCCACTTTATTGCGGACTGCTGATCTTCTCCTCCGCAACCTGCCCTCCTTCGCATTCATTTCCGTTTTTCCATAGAAAGCCCGCGGCAGAACCGCCAGCAGCAACAGAGGCGCCAGTTGTGGCGCCTGCAAGCAGCGTTCCGAATTTGAGAACAGCACCAAGGTTTCGACCCAATACCTCTACTTTTGGTCCGATTGAAAATTCAGTTCCTGCCGCACCAGCACCCGGACGTTTGCGCGAGCCTTTCAGTGCTCCTTCAACGGCTCCTGCCATTCTGCCCAATAGCATACAACCGACAAATGGTAATTCGTTGCACGGAACTCAGCCGAGCGCCTCTCAGCCGACAAATGCTCGACCAATCGACGGCATTCCAATCATTCACAGCCCCCCTGCGCTTCCTGAACGCCCGCCAATTCCGCCACCACCAGCGGTGCAAGCGCCAGTCATGGTTCTAAATGGAGAACCAACGCCTTCTCTGTCGTGGAGAGCCGTGGCATACAAACTCTGGATAACACCGGAAACACTTCCGCCAAAGAGATCTAAGTCGCAAAGCTCATTTCCTTTCTCAACGACTGTAACGATGAAAGCAATCATGAAGGCACTGAGCGAAGCCGGATGGAATACCAGTCAGTTCAGCGCATCGGCAGGACATTTGTTAGCTACTAAAACCGATCCTGAGGTCAACAGACTGCGTTTGATTTTTGCAGCTCATCCGGGAGATGGAGGCAATACAGTTGTGCGGGTCGCCACGGATCCTGATGCAAAGAACTTTGACAAAAGTCAGTTAGAATCAATCTTTTCACGAGCACAAGATATCGCCGCTCGCAACGATCTGCTTTAAGTGGAGAAAAAAATTTGTCGCCGGATAGAAAACCATTCATCATCGGAATCACAGGAACCATCGGCTCAGGCAAATCCACCGTCGGCAGTATCCTGGAAGAACTTGGTGTTCCCGTTATAGACACGGACACAATTACGCACGAAGTTCAAAACAGCGAAAAAATCAAGCGGGCAGTCGTAGAACGCTTTGGCAAGGCGGTTTTGACTGATGATGGCACAGGCAAGATCGATCGTAAAAAACTGGGCGCATTGGTGTTCAAGGATCCGAGTGCAAAACGAGATCTCGAAGCGATGATTCATCCTGCCGTCATACTAGAAAGCAGACGTTGTGTGGCTGCACACTCTGACAAACCAATCGTAGCTATTCTCGCTCCTCTTTTATTCGAAGCGAAAGTGCAAAGCGAGTACGACGAAATTTGGGCAATTGTAGCGAAGGAAGAAGTCTTGCGCGAACGGCTAGCCAAGCGGGACAACCTTAGCGACGATCTCATCACTCAAAGATTGGCGGCCCAATTCAGCCAGGAAGAGAAGGCACGTTTGTCATCAGTAGTCATCGACAATTCGACCTCGAGAGAGGATACGAAACGTCAGGTGGAAGTAAATCTCGAAAAGTTGAAAGCGGGCATTTCAAGCAGGGGCTAGTCAAGAATTTTCTTTAGTTTGTTCGACCAGTGCTTGTCTTTTTGATTTGGTCCAAAGCCCGAAAGATAATCTTCCATTGCTTTCTCAGGATCTTGCGGGGCAATTGCATTCGGCGCTGCTGAACCTTGTGATGGCGCTGGATTTGCACCGCCAGCCGGATCAGCAACTTTGGCTCCGCATTCGCCACAGAAGCGCGCAGTGGGGTCGAGAGGTGCCTGACAGGAAACACAAGTAGGGATGCGGACACCAAGCTTGTAACCGCACTCACCGCAGAAGTTAGAACCACCTTCCAGACGTGCAGAACACTCTGGACAATGAGGCGCATCATCATTGCCTTGCGCGAAACTCGTGACTGGCTGTTGAACTGGTTGCGGCGGCAAAGCAGGTTGCGCCTGCAAGGATGGTTGCTGCGATTGTTGTGAAGGAACACCTTGCGAAGTGCCCTGCTGCGGCAGCATCGGACGGGCTGCAACCTCAGGAAAAGCGCTTTCTGCCTCAGGCTCCAGAGCCTGGTCTTTGTAAACCTGCGGTGTATCCTCCGAACGTTGGCCACGCGACAAGCCGCCTTTTATTCCTCCCCACGCAACATTCTTTCCTTTTTTGCCAATATTATCCGGAACGACCGGCACGCTGGGCATTCCCGGCATGTTTTCGTTATCGTCTAGCGCATTGTTAATTCCACCTTCTGCCACTGCTGGCGGTGTCGAATCCACAGCAGGTGGAACGACAGGAGGCATCTCCACTGGACTCTTGAAAGACTCTTGGTACAGCGGTGAGATCTGCGGACGCTGCGGGCCTTTGCGCACCGGCGTGCCAATGTCTTTCGGTTTATCCGGATCGTAACCAGCAGGCAGTGGAACTCCAAGATTCGGCACATTCGGGGAGGGACCTTGCTCCATCCAGCTGCCGCGATGATGCTCTCCGGCACCGGTTTGATACTTATCGCCAACGATATGGTCGTGCGAATGAGTTGGACCTGGAGGAGGTGCTGGCTCCGCTGGACCACCTGATTGCGATTGAGCTGGTGTTTCGGCAGAAATGTTGGATTCGGGTACTTGCGCTTCAATAGGCTGCATTTGAGCCGGTGCAGCCTGCGAAACTGGATTTGGATGAGAATTCGGAATCGCCTCCGCATTCTCTTTGGCCTGCGCTGCCCACTGCTGCAATAACGGCTTCTGAGCCTGGGCGGCAGGTTGAATCGGCTGCTGTTGTGGAGCTGGGATCGTAGGCATCGGCGGTGGTGGCGGAGGCGGCGGTGGCTGCATCGGCGAATCCCATGGATTTGGCGTCGGCGCCTGTGGAAGAGGGGGTTGAATGGGCGGCTGCTGTGCCGGAAGAGTCATTGTCCGATCGGGATCCACAACGCCAACTGGTTCGACAAAGGTCTGAATTATGAAGCCTTCCTCGTCTACTTCCGGATCAACTGGAGAACTGGACGCAGCTTGAAGCGGCGAAGTCGTGTCTGTCGGCAGTTGTCCGAAGGCGGCAGCGGCCGCAGCAGCGACAATATCGACCGCTGGCGGGAGCTGTGAAGGTAGCGATGAAGGGGTGGCACCGGGACCAACCGGATCAAACGCGGCTGTATTAGGCGGTTGTACGGCACCGGTGGTCGACGCAGCAGGTGTTATGGAAGCGGCTGGTGGTGTTGCTGAGGAAGGAGCTTCAGCGACAGGTGCCGCTGTCTCAGGGGCATCTGTCTTAGCAATCGCTGGCTCCGGTGCGGCAGTTGATGGCTCAGAAGCGGCAACTTCGACGGACTTGCCTTTGCGACCCTTCCTGCCTTTTACAGGAGCGGCCGGGACAGTTGAGTCTGAGGCCGCCGAAGGTGGCGGCGCGACAAGTGGAGCAGGAGCTTGCGGTGAAGCTGTGGGCGGCAAACCGGGCACAGCGCCACCAGGCACTCCGCCGGCAGAAACATTTCCCCGAGCTTTGAATCGAGCACTGTCTGCCAGAGCAGGCAGGGTGAACATCGACGGATTCGGATCAGGAATCGTAAATCCGGCAGGCAAGCCCGGATGAGTACGTGCAGCAGTTTTAGCCGCTTCGTTCACAATGGCTTTGTTTGCCACTTCAACACCTTCCAGTGCTGTTTTATCATCAACCAGCGGCTCAGAATCGGGACCGATTGGGATGCCAAACACGTTGTACTTGATACCGGCAGCTTCCTTGCTTTCAGGTGCGATCTGCTGCGGCTCGGGAGGCTGAGGCGGCGCCATGTGCTGCATGACATTCTGCTGAGTTGCTTGAAACAAAGGATCAGGTGCTTCTAGCGGCTTTTTCGAAAACGAATGTGCTGGCGCTTGAGAAGCGGCCTCTGCTGTCGGCAACTGAGGCAACACGTGCGGCATGACAGGAGGCGCAGCCGCTTCCTTGTTGGCTGCAGACTGCTGCAATGGCGCAAGCAATTCATCAAGGACAGGATCCGGACGAATTGGAATCGACTCAGCAACCGGCTTAGAGACAACAGGTTTGATGATCACAGGCAAATCGTCGTCAATCAAACCTGGATCAGGTTTGACTGGAATTGCTCCAGGCGCAGTTTGCGCTGCCACCATTGGTGGTGACTGCTGTGTTTGCGGTCTTACTGGAATGGACTGAGGCGGACTAGGCTGAACTGGCGGCAGCGATTGTGGCTGTGACGGCATCGGCGCGGTCACTGGTTTGACAGGAACAATCTGGATTTGTGGTTGCGGTTGTGTAGGCGCCTGTGGTGGTGGTGGTGGCGGAGGTGGAGGTGGAGGCGGTGCCGGAGGAGGTGGTGGTGGCGGTGGAGGTGGAGGCGGTGCCGGAGGAGGTGGTGGTGGCGGGGCCTTTGGCTGCACCGGCTCTGGAACGGACTGTTGCTGCATCGGCTGTGGAGCCTGCTGTTGCATCGGTTGCTGTCCAGACTGCATCACCGGTTGCGGGACCGGCTGCGGTTGAGCCTGTGCCGGTGCCTTAGCAGGCATTCCCGGATCAGGTTTTACAGGTATCTGTGCAGCAGTACTAGGCGGCACCGCCGAACGCGTTGCAGGTTGCATGCCGGGATCCGGTTTCACGGGAATGGCTGCTGCCGCACCGCCTTGCTGCAAAGGTCTGGCCGCAGGTGTTACACCAGGGTCTGGCTTCACCGGTATCTGGTCAGGCTTGACTGGAATCTGATCTTTCGGAATTGTCTTAGATTCGACCGGTGCAATGGTTGCCGGAGGTGGAGGAGGCGGAGGGGGTGGCGGCGCGGGAGGCTGAGCCACAGGAATCGGCACCGACTGCCCACTCTTCGATTGCGTTGCAAGCTGAAACCCACCTTCTGCAAGAAAGAAGCTGGGAAGCATTGACTCTCCGTTGAATGAAGAAGGACTGGAAAGATACAAAGCTTCCCGCGCTCTGGTTACTGCGAGATAGAACAAGCGGCGCTCTTCCTCGAGATCGTTGACGTCTGACGGGAAAAGACCATCCGACATACCGACAATGAAAACGATTGGATATTCCAACCCTTTTGTTTCATTGACGTTCAAAATCCTGACCGGGCCTTCGTTGCCTTCGCCCTTATCTTGCTGACGCGCGCTCCAAGTTTTTACAAATTCAGAAACGCTCTTAAACTGCCGCGCCTCTTCCTCCAGTTGAGCAAGTTTTCTGAGCGGCTCATAATTGACTCCAGCTGGAACTTTTATCGACTTGTAAAACTCATTGAGGCGCTGAGTACGTTTCAACAAAGAGATAGTTTCTGCGGGCGGCAACTTCTCCGCGTGCATGGTGCGTATGATCCGAACGAGCTGTGCGAGGTCAATACACGAAGGATCGGAAACAGCCTCCGAATAAATTTCGACCGCCTTCAAATAAGAAAGGTTGTTCGCTTCGCCAAAACTGGCTATAGTTGCCGATAATTTCGGATCTACCTCTTTAACACGCAACTGGCAAATGCGCTCAAAAGATTCTCTGGCTTTTGGACCGTCCGGGTCCATAACTAGGCGCAAGAATGCCATCACATCGCCGACTTCGTCCGGTATCATTCCTGCATCCGGATGTGTTGCGATACAGCGAATATTTCGCCGTGACAAAGCTTCCTCGATCAAAATCGCATAATTGTTCTGGCGGTAAAGCACAACAATTTCGCCAGACTGCCTGCCGCTGTCGATAAGGATTTGCACCTCATCGGCTACCCACTCCGATTCAGCCATTTCGTCGGGAAGTATCTGAGGACCGATAACAGCCTCAGTGGGAGCCGGCCCCCAGCCTGTGGTGAAATCTTTCTGCATGCGTCGCCGCTCGAGAGCGCGAACGATGTGGCGCGCGTTTTCGACGATCGCAGGGTGACAACGCCAATTCTTGTCCAGCGTGTAACATCTGGCATTCGGTAAACGCAGCGAAACTTCAGGAAGGAGCCTCGGCAGGCTCCCCTTCGCCTCCCAAATGGTCAAATCTTCATCGCCCAAGATAAAGAGGTTGTCCTGCGGGAAAGACAGCAGGCGTGCCAGGAGGTCCATCGCGGCAGAAGCATCCTGATACTCGTCAATAAGCACATACTCGAATTGATACTGATAACGCGCCCGGACATCCGCATTCTCAACGAGCAAGTTAGCGGATAAGGTAATCATGTCATCGCGGTCCACACGATTCGCTTTCTGCAGCTGGTCTTCGTATGCTTGAAACACTTTGGCGACGAGTTCGTCAACATCACCTTTGCCGCGTTCCTTTACATGCTTGGGCGCGACAAGATTTGCCTTGTACAGCGAAATCAAACTGACAAGAGTAAACTCGTCCAGCTCTTCCGAAAGTTCCAGTGTGACTGGATCAAGGTCCTTTTTATACTTCTGCAAAAGACGCTGAACCACTTTCAATACATTCTGTTCGACTTTCAGCGGCGGCTTGCGCTTAATCGCTGAGAGGTTTTCCTTCAAAATCTTCAAGCCCAGATCGTGCCAGGTGAAGAAGTTCACCTTTTGCGCCAGGAGCTTATCGCCAATCTCGTCGACCAGAGCGCGCAGTGGTGCAAGGGTTTCCTTCGAGAAGCTGATAACTAGAATCGATTCAGGGTTGATTCCTTGATTGAGGAGGTTGACCACGCGATGCGCAAGCACGGTTGTCTTTCCGCAACCTGCACCACCAGTAATGGCAGCCGGTCCAGCACCATGCGATATCGCCATGCGCTGGACTTCTTCTTCAACAACCAACTCCGGAATAACTATATTTGAATTGCCTTGAATTAAACGCCCGTGTGACGACTTCTTCAGACCGCCACGCCAGACATCCTCAACAGCATCGGCACAAGCAACCACATTGCTCATGATTTCCGAATTAGTCAGACGGACAATGCGCCAACCATCACTAAGCAGTTCGAGATTCTTCTTCGCTTCAGCGGAATAGGAGCTGCCGCCGTCCAGCGACGAAACATTGTCTATTTCGACATCTAACTTTGCGTGTCGATTGAAGATAGCAAAGTCCAACATGTAGTCACCGACCACATGCATTGGAGTTATCGGAAAGTCTCTTGCCTTGAGGGTCTTATAGAGATAGTATTCGGCCTTCAGCATTGGAGGGAGTCCCTCTTCCTTCAATTGGCTGAAGTGGTGCAAGTCAATAGTCGTTGCTTCCAGAATATAGAGGACCTTCTCCCAGGTCACTTTCCTGCCTGCGTATTCAAGGTCCTCGCATTGCCCGCCCAAACCTATCAACTCGTAATAGTCGTGTTTTGTGGTGATCAGCAAAGGCTTGCTGTTCATCGCGCGCGGATACAGGATGTGGTGATAGAGATACCAGAGCTGCTGCGCTGTTTGCGGAGGTGTGAAATTGTTGATTACAGTCACGGGCGCGCCGGTCAAATCGAGTTCGAATTGAGTAGCGACAGGCCTGCCGAACGACGTACTGCGCACTGCCTGGTCCCACAACCTTGCAGCCTGCTGATAGATTGCGGCTCCTTCGACAACCGCTGGTGTGATGCCGCGTGATTTCAGGTTGATAACTGCTGATTCAACATATGGTTCTGCTGCCTCGTCAAAACCAGAAACGAGAAGTCCGCGCGTGGAGCCCTTATAGAGACCAACCGTCTCAACAAACCAATGCAAAGCTTCCCGGCAATCTATAGGTTGCACGGGCATTTTGTTAGGTTGTTCGGACTCTCGTTGACCTTTGGCCAATTGCAAAACCCTTTCGCCAGCAGAAATAGCTGATCTTTATAGGGGATTCTAGTTGATTCTACTTGATAACCTTATCACTTGAAAACTATAGCTATGTATCTAATACCTGGTCCTTCGAGTTTTTACTCAAGTAGCCGATAATCAGATTAATTCTCAGAGCCATGGCTGCAAAGGCCCGCCATTTGGCTGTTAACGGATTTAACACAGGGTAGTCTTGACATTATCACTGTGGAATAGGGAATAGTACAATGGACCTGTGGTTCTATATGAACGTATGGAACTTCATGGCAACCGGCATTCTAAGATGGTTTCCGTTATTAGGGGCCGCCAGGAACCTCAGAAAAGGAGAGGACGTTTTCTATGAGACAAGCATTCCTAGCTTTGTCAGTTTTACTTGTAGCTTCGTTACCAGCTAACGCACAAGCCTGCGGAGATGAAGGTCGTTATTTCCACCTCAAGCCTCCGTCTTGGACACTTACTTCTGCAAGAAGACACGCTGTGCACCGCATGGCCAAAGCACTTCGTTGGTACAGAGAGCACCTCGGCAACAAACCGATCTGCGAACAATCCAACATCCAGGGTATTCAGTGGACCCAAGTTAACCCGCCAACCCGCTAAGCGTCAGAGACCCGACATTTACGTCAGTCCTCTCTCCGCCGCGTAAGGCAGTGTTCACTTAGTTTGGCAAGCATGCTAGTCATGCTTGCCTTTCCTGGTATGTTTCAAACCGCCGAAACAATCGCGCTCCCGCGCCCGGTTGCTTTTGGCGGTTTTTGCTTACATGTTTCTGGTTGTCATAACAATCCCTGGAAAAAAGACCGTTAACGGTTCTTTTTCCGAACTAAAACATCGACACACCCAAAAAGGAGAAATAGAAATGCTCAAAGTCATCCGTAACAAAGGCTCCAGTTAACTTGATTGATATGAATTCGAACAGCTCATCGCACCCTATCGAAGAAGAGAAGGGGATCATCGTGGATCTCGGGACAGGCGACGGACGCTTTGTATACCAGAGCGCCCGCAAAAACCCGCACAGGTTCTATCTGGGAATCGACGCGTCCGCCAATCTCCTGGAGAAGGTCTCGGAGAAGATCCATCGTAAACCCGCCAAAGGAGGGTTGAAGAACGCCTTATTCATACAGGCAGCGGTAGAGGACCTGCCTGTGGAGCTCGCTGGGGTTGCAGATGAGGTTCACATACACTTTCCCTGGGGCAGCCTCCTGAAAGGGGTTGCCACCGGGGATGAAACCATCCTGAAAAACATCCACCGCATCTGCGCACCAGATGCGGTATTGGAGGTGATTATCGGGGTTGACCAAGAGCGGGATTCAACAGAGCTTGAGCGCCTTGGAATTAGCAGCTTGTCAAAAGAATTCATTGCTAGTGATCTAAAGCAACGATATTCGGAGTGCGGATTTCAAATCTCTGCAGTCGGCTCCTTTGCGCCGGGCAACTGGCCCGACCTTTGCACGTCTTGGGCACAACGCCTACGCAATAATGACAAGCGATCAATCATTTACTTTACTGCTAGGCGCACGTAAAGCGAGCGAGCCACGATTATCGTTGAACCTGAAAGGGCTTAGGGTCGATCAAAATATAGAAAAAGCAGTTATAAATCTTGCCACCTAGCTTGGTATCACAAGAAATCTGGCACTACCGATTCGTATTGCAGGTAAAACTCCAGCGGGCGGCGTTGAACAGCGGGTTGTCCCAAGGCACACCGGTTTTTCTTTGAGAGCCGTAACTTATGTTTGTAACAGTATTCTGATGCGCCAACATTAGTCTGGGCTGGACAATAAATACCCATGGAACCCGCTTCGCAAGTATAGATTGCATTTGCGAGTAAACACGCTTTCGGTCCTCAATTGACGTCGCAGTGCGCCCTTGCTGAATGAGATTGTCCACCGTAGGGTCGTTAAACCGAGAGAAATTCATTGGTCCTTTGCTCGACCAAATCAAGAAACAATCAGGATCCGGTCCAGATGAGCGGCTCCACAAAGTGACGTCATAGTCGCCTTTCTGTAAGTATCTGTGCCGCAAGGCAGCAAACTCCACCACTTCCACTTCGCAAGGAATATGTGCTCGCCTGAGTTGCCCTGCGATGGCTTCAGCGATGTCTGATGAGTCTTTAGTTGATTTGATCCGAAAAGCAAGAAGCTGTTCCTTGCCATCTTTTTGTCGAACATAGCCTTGTTTAACCAACCGGAAGCCCTGCTTCTCCAGAATCTCGCGAGCTTTGGCAGGGTCGTAGCCATATGTTTTGACGGTCTTATCGAAAGACCAGCGACCTTCAGCAGAATCGCTTGTAGGAAGCACTCCGAAATCCCCATAGAGCTTGCTCAGAATGTCCTGGCGGTCAACGCAATGCGCGATGGCTTGGCGCACGGCATCTTCATCAAAGGGCGATCGACTGAGGTTGAACCCGACATAAATCGTCCTAGAACCGGCGAAAGAGTCGAGCACGACATTCGGGCGCTTACTCAGATAGTACTTCCAAGCTCGAGCATCGACCTGCGCCACCTGAACATCGCCACGGCTGAGGGCCATCGACAAGAGGCTCATGTCGGGAATAACCCGCCAAATCAGACGTTTAACGTCTGGCTGTTTACCCCAATAGTATGGGTTTGGTTCAAAAACCAGCTCCAATCCGGACTCCCAGCGCTTCAAACAAAACGGTCCAGACGAAACCGGATGGCGCATCAATACGCCCTTGCCCCTATCCGCCTGCGACAGCAACACTGCAGGCAGGATCTTGAGTTCTACAAGGCGAGACAAAAGCGGTGCGCAGGGACGGTTTAACTTCAGTACAACGGAATTTACTCCGCCGATCACTTCTTTCACATCCCGGTAATCATCCTTATATGGCGAGAATTTCGACGATGCAGCAAGTATAGATTGCACAACATCTTCAACAGAGATCGGCGCACCATCAGAGAAATGAAGATTCTCTCTCAACCAAAACTTGTACGTCTGTCCATCAGGAGATATCTCAAACCGCTCAGCGAGCCCAGGGACGATATCAGTATCCGAGCCATAGCTGACCAGCCCTTCATAAACAAGTGTCTGGCCATAGTAAGAAGCCGAATCCACGGCGCGCAGAGGGTAAAATCCGACAGGCTCCCAATTCATGCCAAATACGACTGTTCGTTTCTGTTCCGCCTCAAGAGCCGTCCGGCTGTTATTCGATTGAATGGTAGCGGGCTGGCTGGCACTGGATTGGCTCCCAATCGTTTCGGGGCCTCCTATAGCGCCCTTTCCCACCGCCTGAAACGCCAGGAACAAGCAGACAATGGCAAAGCCTGCCAGCATCAAACTAAAGCGAATTACTGAACCCTTTGGTTTGCTCAAAACAGTCTCAAACAGCCTAGTAGCCGTTGCCTTGAGACACGAAATAGAAGCAAGCCAGCATTACAAGCATGGCGCTGGTAACGCCCAGCCAGAAGCCGGCGACCAAAATCTGCCAAACGATAAGCGCTTGGCGCGCCGTCAAGCTGATCATGATGCCCAGGCGGTTGATGATGTAGAAAATTACGGCGCCGACGGTGAAAAGAAGCGGCAAGAGCTTAATTCCAGGCGGAACAGGCACGCAAACAGCCATCACGAGGCTGAGAATGCAAAGTACGACAAGAGCGATGGTCACATAGTCGGAAAAACGCTGCTTAACGTTCTCCGCGACGGACGCTTCGTTGACGTGCTTAAGAGCACGGAGGAAATTGGTAAGACCCTGGCGTCTTATCGGCTGCTCTTCTCCAGCGCTATCTGCCGCCGGAGTGGAATCCATCTTGTGTGCTTCCGATTCAGACACAAACCAACCTCTTTACTCGTCGGAACTCCCTCTAATATTATCAAGCCTCGCTCTTATCCGTGAGCCCGAAAAGAAGTAAAGTGAGCCGGTAGAAGAAATAAAGTAAGCCTAAGTGAGTTCGGACGAGAAAAATTATCCGCCGCAACAGCCGTCCGTATGGGCGCTAGTCCTGCACTGGCGCGGCATTGAGTACACTCGGCGCTGCCTGACTTCCCTCAAAGAAATCAACAAACCGAATTTTCAAGTCTTATTGGTCGACAACGGCTCGGACGAGCAAGACGGTAAGCAGCTAGTGGATGAGTTTCCCGGCATAGAAATGCTGCGACTGGAGACTAACCAAGGGTTTGCGGGCGGTTGCAATGCAGGAATGCGCTATTGCCTGGAAAAAGGTGCCGAACTTATCTGGCTTCTCAATAACGATACGACCATCCCCTCCGATTCGCTCGACAAGCTTCTGGCTGTTTCCGCAGTAAATCCGAAAGCGGCTGCCCTGGGAGCGAGTATTGTTGAAAACGAAGCCGACGGGCGCGCAAAGACCGTGCAAGCGCGCGGTGTAATTGACTTCACCAAAGCAAAAACCTACCTCAAGCGAGACGCTGTAGGCCCAACAGTTGATTGCGAGTGGCTATCTGGCTCGAACCTATTGTTGCGTGCCGACGCGCTCAAAGAGGTTGGTCTCTTTGACGAATCGTACTTTTTGTACTTTGAAGACACCGAACTTTGCCACCGACTGCGGCTTAAAGGATGGAAGTGTATTCTTGTGCCTGATGCAATCATCGCGCACACCGGCAACGCGTCGACCACAGGCAAGCGCCGATTCTGGCGGGACTATTACTACACTCGCAATCGGTTTTTGTTTTTCTCGCAGTATTTGCCAGGAGCAAAACGTCTTCCTGCCTACTTCTTCATCTTCACACATCTGTTGAGACACTCTGTCGTGCTTCCGTTTCGTGGAGAGAAAGGAAGAAATCAATTACGTGCAGAACTGCTTGGTGCCCGCGATTTCTTCAATCATTCTCTTGGTCGCGCAACATGTTTAGATTGGTGCGAAGAGAATTAGCTTGGACTGGCACCATGTTTGGTGCACATTCAAATTATCTTTTTACGGCGAAGAGATCGTTCTATATTCGACGTCCAATTTGTTTTTCCCGGGGCTAGGTCCACCAAACTCGGCTTCTACTGACCCGAGCAATACTCTCACGTGATTTTTACGTGTTTCACCCTAGAGTGCTGCTTACCCCAAGCACTCTGGAGATAGAACTATGTCTAGTCCCGAACGTTGTATTGCCACTCCTGAATCGCAGGCACAAAATTACTCCACATTTATTGAAGACTTTCTGAATCAGACTTTTCAGAAAGAAAACCAACCGGTCTTTCGCTGTCCTGCAGGAGTGGTTCCAGACGTAGATTTCTATGATTCTGCAGCAGAAGCAAACGATGGCGCGGCCGTCGCAGCAGATCAAGGTGATGACAAAGTTGAAAGTCTAGATCCTCGACAACAAGGATACGAATTTCTGACCACACACAAGTCGCCCACAGAAATCGCAGATAAATATGCCAAAGACTGGATGGAAGGGCACTATCAATTCATGACGCCGTTTCTACAAGACATCTACGATGTTGCCAGAAGCAGTGATGACAAAGCGGCGACACTGAAGAAAATTCAAGACAGAATGAACGACCTGATGAAAGACGATCCGAAGGACACAGAAGTTGCGCTCGATCTGCGAAATGACGGTACTGTCTTGATGAGATTCGGCGATAGCACTAAGTTCTACCGCCACATCATAGACTTGAAAGCGCCTTTCTATCAAGGCAATCGATTCAGCCATGAGGACTAGTTTTTCACGCCGGTAATAATCAACTGTAAAGCCTGTTCCATGTGGACATCGTATAGTTCCTTATTGAGAATATCCGGAGTACCTTCAAACATGTGAGCGAGATTGTTTCTCGACATCGTGTAAAAGAGACAGGCACCCATGATATTGATAGCCGTGTGAAGACTGTTTATATCACTACGAAACACGCCTTCTTTCTTCCCGCGCTCGAGCATCGCCTGGATAGGTTCGTAAATAGCGGCTATTACAATCTGCTTGTAGAACTTACCCTCATTCTGAATCCCCTCGAAAAGCATGATCAGAGGAAGATTTCGATTCTCTCTCAAATCCGTCATAACAATGCGCAAGAACCGCTCCAGGGCTTCTGCCGGCGTCCCTTGATTGATATCGAACCCCTGAGCGACTTTCGCTTGTTCGGAGAACATGCGCTCCAGCACGAGTCTGTATAAGGTTTCCTTTGAATCAAAGTAATAGTGGATCATCGCGCGCGTGCAGTCCGCGGCAATCGCCATATCCTCGGTTCGCGCACCCAACAGACCGCGGCGCGCAAATTCGCTCTCGGCGGCATCCAAAATGAGCTTTTTGGTCAGTTCAGCATCACGCTGTTTACTGACTATCTTAGTTTTTGCCATTAAATCACCCGGTTAACTAACAAAATTGTAAACCAGACTACATAAAACGGCAACCAAACCCCTTGACGGTTTCGAGAAATGGGCGCATACTAACTAACATGTTAGTTAACCGATTCGAGGGCAAGGAAATGGCAGTCCCCACATTAGAAGAAAAGCCCTGCACCGAACTCAAAGCTTACCCTGTAACCGTAGTTCCATGTAGTGAAGTCAACGCCTCCCCATTGGATAGCGCACCTGAAGTGCCTCCCAAGAAAGGACGTGGCAATCCCCTTTTCGCCAAGCGAAATAAAGTCCTCGCTATCGCAACCGCAGCGATTCTATTTCTAGGCGGCGGAAGTATCGGCGCTATCCAATGGCTCGCCTACTTGTCTGCTCACCAAGAAACAGACGACGCCTACGTCACAGGTCACTTGCACCAAATCAGCAGCCGTATCGATGGCACAGTCGAACAGGTTCTTATCGACGACAACCAACACGTCAAAGAAGGACAAGTTATCGCGGTTCTTGACCCGCGCGACTATCAAGTAAAGGTCAACCAAGCTAAAGCAGCGCTAGATTCCGCTAAACGCCAAGCCAATTCCGCATTCACTTCCATCAATCTCGCCAGCACGACCGCACAAGGCAACGAGCTGACTGCCAATGGAGCAGTCGAAGACGCACGCGCATCAATCGCGAAAGCCGAGGCAGCAGTTCAAGAATCGCTCGCGCAAGTTGAACATTCTAAAGACGACCTCGTCGGCAAACAAGCTGAGATGGAGCGCGCCAAGCTCGACTACCAAAGATTTGACGACTTAGCTAAAGACGAAGCCGTTTCGCAACAACAAGCCGACAATGCAAAACGCGATTTTATCGTCGCCGAAAAAGCTCGCGATATGGCTCAAAAGCAAATCACGCAGGCGAATGCGCAGTACCTACAAGCGCTGGAAACCGTAAAAAAAACAAAGGCACAACTGATTCAAACTCAAGGTCAAGTAAAGTTGGCAAAAGCCAGCCAGGTACAAACCGAGGTCAATTCAAAAAACTACGATGTGGCGAATGCCGCTATTGAAGAGGCTACAGCCAGACTTCAGGAAGCAGAATTGAATCTCTCGTATACAACGATCGTTGCGCCTACAACAGGGCGCATCGGCAAAAAGTCAGTCGAGGTTGGTCAACATGTGCAACCAGGGCAGCCGCTTGTAACGCTGGTTTCTGATGAACTATGGGTAGTTGCAAACTTCAAAGAAACACAACTGGAGAAGATGCGCCCGCATCAAGAAGTTGAATTGAAAGTTGACTCGTTCCCAGGTCACGTTTTCAAAGGAACAGTCGATAGCGTAGCTCCAGGCTCGGGTTCGAGTTTCGCAGTGCTTCCGTCCGCCAATGCAACCGGCAATTTCACAAAAATCGTTCAACGCGTACCCGTCAAAGTTGTTTTCGACAAAGCCAGTCTTGGTATGTATTCCGACCTGCTGGTCCCCGGAATGTCTGTCATAGTTGAAGTCCAAGTTCAAAATCATAAGAAAGCCTAGGGCACGGCCCGCCATGGACAGCACAAAACCACAATCAGCCGAAGCGCAGGTTTCCTTCAAAGACTGGGTCGCAGTCGTAGGTTCTGCGCTCGGTGCTTTTATGGCGGTTTTAGATATTCAAATCACCGCGTCCTCCTTGAAGGACATTCAAGGCGCACTAGGTGCCAGTCTAGACGAGGGCAGCTGGATTTCTACTGCTTACTTGATCGCCGAAATCGTCACCATCCCTTTAACCGGTTGGTTGTCCAAGGTTTTCGGCATGAAGCGATACATCCTTACCAACGCAGTTCTGTTCTTAATCTTCTCGATGTGCTGCGGCTTGGCATGGGACCTCAACTCACTAATAGCATTTCGCGCTGCGCAAGGATTTACCGGCGGCGTGCTGATTCCCATGTCGTTCGCAATTATTCTGTCGAAACTTCCTCCATCCAAGCAACCGATTGGTCTAGCAATATTCAGCATCACCGCTGTGTTTGCGCCATCGATTGGCCCGACTATCGGCGGCTATCTCACCGACAACTTTGGGTGGGAATACAGCTTCTACCTCAACTTAATTCCAGGCATCATCCTCATTGCAATGCTTGCTTACTCTTTGCCAAAAGCAAAAATGCAATTAGATTTGCTCAAGCGAGGTGACTATCTCGGCATCACGACCATGGCGATCGGGCTCAGTTGCTTGATTTACGTTTTGGAAGAAGGTCAGCGAAAAGATTGGTTTGGTTCCGACCTCATTTTGCGTCCGGCAATCGTAGCCGCAATCGCGCTCACCATCTTCGTTACCACCCAGTTCGTCAAAAAGGAACCGCTGCTCAACCTTGGACTTCTGATCCGCCGCAACTTCGGCATCGGCAGTTTTGCCAACACAGTCTTCGGCATGGCGCTCTACGGCAGCGTCTACATTATCCCTTCATATCTCACAATCGTGCAGGGATACAGCGCACTGCAAATCGGACAAGTTTTGATATGGTCCGGCGTCCCGCAACTTGCAATCACGCCATTCATCCCGCTCCTCATGAAAAAGGTAGATGCACGTCTGATGCTCGTCACAGGACTTGCGCTGTTTTCCGCGAGCTGTTTCATGAACGCCTTCATGAGCCACGACTACTCGGGACCGCAACTGATCGCAGCAATGCTCGTTCGCGCATTAGGACAGCCCCTGATCATGGTTCCACTGTCCACGCTCACAACAGCAGGCATCGCGCAGGAAGAAGCACCCACAGCCTCGTCTTTGTTCAATATGATGCGCAACCTGGGCGGTTCGTTCGGAATCGCAGGGCTTTCGACACTGCTAACGCAGCGCGAACAGTTCCACTCCGAGCGCATCGGCGAATCGTTCACAGCTGTCGGTTTGAACACACAACAGTTCCTCAATCAGGCGATGGACAAATTCCAACAACACGGCTACTCGCAATACAACGCACATCAAGCCGCCATCGAACAGCTTGCGCGTCGCATTAAAATCGAAGCCTATGTTCAATCGTTCAACGACTGTTTTTTAGCGCTCGGCATCGTCCTGCTGATCGCAGCTATCTGTGCCATGTTCTTGAAGAAAGCAGATCCCAACGCACACTCGATGGCTGAGTAACTCTAGGTTTTCAGACTCGACCACCCACAGCGAAAAACTCGAGAATTTCGCTATAGGTGACGGTGTCCTAAAACGCCTGCCTGTGGCATTTTCATCTAAATGGAAGAATCAACCTCAAGACATCAGCGCCGCAAAATCCCACAGGCGCGCAAAATACTTTAAACAGATACAGCGAAAAACTCGAGTTTTTCGCTGTACTTGAAATACCGAATCTAGAAATGCAGCAAACCGCCAAATCCACTCAGTGCGCGCATATAAGAAGCGCTGCCTTCCGACGCAACATCTCTGCTTCGGAAACCACATGGGGTTCAAACTGCAAACGCGCAACGAACGAATAGTTTTCGAAACTCGTCGCTTCGAACCATGCACAAGCGACTTGCACACCCGAGGGCCAAGCGTATTGCCGACGCGATCACCTTCAATAACAGAAAAAAGGGCGCGTGCAACGCGCCCCTACGCTTTCTAGCCTTCGTCTACTTTTAGCCTTCGTCGACTACTTCGACTTCGTCGCCGTATGCTTCTTCTTCAGCGGTGTAATCATCGTCTTCAGATTCTGCTGAGCGTTTGCCATTGGAGCCTTTCTTCTTCTTGCCCTCGCTGCCTTCTTCCGGAATGCCGCGATAGGTGATGACGATGTGTCTGTCCTGTCCTTCGCCTTCCGATTCGGATGCGAGCTCTTCAAAATTTTCCTGCAGGTATTTGTGCACGATGCGGCGCTCGTAGGGGCTCATCGGCGGTAATGCGATGCGCTCTTGTTCGCCGTTCAGCACTTCAACAGCGGCTCTCTTAGCGCTATCTTCGAGGTTGCGGCGGCGGCGCAGTCTGTAATCGAGAACATCAACAACAAATGGTCCTTGGTCAGATTGTCCGGACTTGCACATCTGTCTGACGATGAATTGCAGCGCTTCCAGCGTGGCTCCGTTGCGTCCAATCAGCAATCGTGCGTCATCCGGGCGGCACTCTATGCGGAAGCAAGTGGTTGTCTCGTCAATGTCCTCTGCTGAAACCGTGGCCTCAATGTCCAAAATGGCGAGGATCTTTTCCAAATATGATCTGGCGTTTTCGTCTAGTGAGTTCATAAGCTATTTCTTCTTCTTTTTAACTTTGCGCTTTCCTGTTGACAAACTTATCGTTTCACCGGTGTCGCTTTCCACCGTTATTTTCTTGACTCCATCGTCTGCATTCTTCTTGCTAGAACCCTTTTCGGATTCTTTGCTGGAGCCGTTTTTGCCGCCTTCACTTGTGTCTTTCTTTTTGCCCTTCGATGAATCACCGTCGGCAGGCGGCGGGGGAACGTAATCATCATCGCCTTCTGTCACATCAACAAATGCCGGCATGGGCGATTTCATGACCAGCCATGTTTGCAACGTCTGAATGACGTTGGACACAACCATATAAACATACACTCCCGAAGGCAATGGTATGAAGAAAAACATTGCCGAAAGTGCAATTGGCATCGTCTTTGCCGTCTGCTGCTGAATTATTTGCTGCTCGTCCATCTCTTGATTAGGATCCGGCGGCTTCATCGTCAGCTTGGACGACAAGTACATCGTCGCGCCAAACAAGATGATCATCACGACCAAGTCGAAGTTTTCAGGCTTCAACAAATCCATGCCGGACGCAACTTTTCCAAGACCATTGATAGGTCCGAAATTTTCATGCTTGGCGATGCCAGGAACCATTGCCTGTACGTGATACTCACCAGGCTTACTGAAGGTAGCGTGACCGTTTTCATCGATGGTTGCCGGTGCTTCTTCGCCGTCTTTCTTTTGAACGTTGGCGAGTTTCCATTCCACCTTGAAATCAGCCGGCAATTGACCCTCGACAGAACGAGTGTTGAAGTCAAGACTGTCGCCCTCAACTACAATCGAATCGCCCGGAAAAACTACAACCTTGGCGATTTTGCCGTCGGTTGCAACATAGGGGCTGTTGTTGCCAGAAACTTCTACCTTTTTGACTTCTGCAGCCTTCGCTTTCTCGACAACATTGACCTTGACGTCAACAGCTTTGTCGCCAAACGGCGGTCCGGAGAAGGTTGCAAACAGTGCAAAGAGAACGGGAAGTTGAACCAGAGTCGGAAGACAGCCGCCAAGCGGATTCATCTTGTTCTTGGAATAGAACTCCATCATCTTTTTCTGGAATTTTTCAGGGTCGCTCTTATAGCGATCCTGAATCTTCTTCATCATCGGCTGCATCTGCGACATCTTCTGCATCGACTGAGTCGATTTGACGACCAGAGGCCAAACCAGTACACGCACCAACACTGTGAGCAAGATAATCGCCCAGCCATAGCTGTTCGTCATCCTGTGGAAATACTCCAGGATCGGGATCATGAACTGATAGGTGATGTCCAATTTGCTACCTCTGAATCAAGCCTGAGCTTGCTTAACATGTGGTGCCCATCCGGGCCTGTCGACGCATCGTGTCGACCCTACACTACTCTGTCGAATTATTACCTTTGCTTCCGGCAAAAACCGGTTTTAGACCTGTTTTCATAACGATTTGGAGCGGCTGCACCGTTTCCGGCACTTCATCGACGCCGCCATCATGAAACGGGTGGCACTTGCATATACGAACAACGCCAAGCCGCATGCCTACTAAAATTCCATGCTTTTCAACAGCTAGTTTGGTGTACTCGGAGCAGGAAGGATAAAAACGGCAAGCAGGCTGACGAAAACGCCTCGTCCACTGCCAGGCTTCCAAAAGTTTCACAACTGCTGCTTTTGCCCTATTCACGCGGCTTGCCTCCTGGCTCTCCGCCTCGCATTACACCGTATTTGTGTTCTGCTTTGTTCAAACATTCATCCACGGCTTTCAAAATATCAGCCCAACTGGCTTCCAGCGCAGCTGCATGCAGCACGAAGACGAGCACATACCATTGCCCAAGCTTGTACTGTGGTTTTGCAGCTGATTCTGTTTTCGACTCTGTACATATAGCTGTATTCTGGACTGTTTTCGCGATTGCCGCTCGGGCAGGATCGCAGTGTCCTTCTCGCAAAGAACGTGTCAGGAGCCTATACGCTTCTCTGACACGTCGTTTTACTCGATTACGCGCTACTGCGCTTTTGAGCACCTTTTTTGCAGCCACGAAGCCCACAAAGGGCATTCTTGTTGCATTAAACGAACTATTAGATCCGGGTGCTTTCCTCTCGCTCTTAGCACGAGGGACAACGTACAAGGTTACAAGGCGCGTGTTTACGTTCTTCCGTCCCGTGTAGGCTCTTTGGAAAACGCTGGATTTTCTCAGCCTTTCATTATCGGGAAGCAAGAGCGACAACCCATCCTAAACGGAGAGTCTGTAGCGGCCTTTTGCTCGACGTGCCTTGATTACTTTTTGTCCGTTCTTGGTGGACATTCTCTTTAGAAAGCCGCTTCCTCTTTTAACTTTGATAAAAGATCCGCGCAATGTTCTCTTCATTGGTGTAACTCCTGGGACCAACTACTTTCATGTTTTGGCTTGGCAAAACTTGAAAAAATTCTTGGCTAGCATACATAGCTAAAACGAATAGCTGTCTATGCTATCATCTCCTGCATATGTTTTTAGCTCGTCCCCAGCCAGGACTGAGTAAAAAAATTCACGAAATAGCCGAGATCGGTAAACCAAATCTCCGGCTATATTTTTTAGTCTGCCTGCACACTCAATCTTTCGTATTCGCCAATTACGTTGAAACAGAGACAGGTAGCTAATTTTCAGTGGTTGCCACCGCTGCTGTATCTGCTTCGGCGGGCACGCAACTGAATTAGGGAATGTTTATCGAGATTCTGTCTCTTTTCTTCGAATTTGGCCGACTTTTGTAAAGACGGCAGACCTTATCAACCGAATGCGCGGAGCTATTGCATGATGACCAAAGAGCGGGAAGATGTTCGCCTCATGAAGTCGACCGCTGAAATTTGGGCAGATGTGCTGGACATAATCAAGCCGCAAGTGAAGGAAGCTACCTTCAATATGTTCTTTGCAAACGCTGTCTGCCAATCAGTTAATGGCGACGAAGCGACAGTTGCTCTTGCAAACGAGTTCGGGCGCAACATGATGAGCAATCATCATCAGAAATTGGTGGAATCTGCATTCGAGCAGGCTACGCACTCCAAGATCAAGGTCAGTTTTATCGTTGATCCCAGCGTTGCTTCCGGTCGCTACGAGCCTTCCATTGCCAACATCACGATGATTCCGCAGGGAGAAGCGCAAGAAGCTCTCGACTTGTCGAATGCTTTGCTGAATGCCTCCAGCGATACTGTTTCTCTGTCGGGAACTTCTGTTGATGGAAACTATCAGGGAGTGCCGAAAAATCAGGCATTCTCAGTTCAACCAATCAATCAGTCTCTTGCAACCAAGGCAAATCTCAACGAGAAGTATACTTTCGAAAAATTCGTTGTCGGCTCCAATAACCGTTTTTGCCACTCTGCAGCGCTCGCAGTCGCGCAAAAACCTGGCCAGGCTTACAACCCACTGTTTATATATGGCGGTGTGGGCCTGGGCAAAACTCACCTCATGCAGGCGATCGGGCATGAAGTGTTGCGCAATTCGCCAAACACCAATGTCAAATACATCACTTGCGAACGTTTCACAAACGAGCTAATCAATTCGATCCGCGACGATCGAATGGTAGATTTCAGAAAGCGATATCGCCAGATAGATGTGCTTCTTATCGACGATATTCAGTTCATCGCCGGCAAAGAATCCACACAGGAAGAGTTTTTCCACACATTCAATGCGCTAAGAGATGCCAATCGCCAGATTGTTCTTACCTCAGACCGACCGCCAAATGCAATTGCAACCCTTGAAGAACGGCTCAAGAGCCGCTTTGCGCAGGGGCTAATCACAGACGTCCAGATACCTGACCTGGAAACGCGTATGGCTATCCTTCGCAAGAAGTGCGATTTAGATAGGTTATCGGTGAAAGATGAACTTATAGAATTGATCGCTTCTATGTATACGAATAACATTCGTGAGCTGGAAGGCGCACTAATACGTGTTCACGCCTATGCGAGTTTGACGGGCGAGGAATTAAACCCTCGAGATCTGATTGCCTTGTTGAAGCCGGATGCAGCCACAGCGCCAAAACCGCAGATCACTCTGGAACTAATACTAGATACAGTAGCGGAGATGTATCGAATCGAACCTTCGGAAATCCGCTCCCAGAAGCGTTCTGCCGACCTCGCATTGCCAAGGCATATAGCAATGTACCTCGCACATGAGTTGTGTCAAATGAGCTTTCCCCGCATTGGAACTGCATTTGGCAACCGCAAACACACATCTGCCATATATGCGATCAAGAAGATCCGCGAGGAAAGCGAATCCGACCACGATCTTTCAGAAGCGATCCGCAAAATCCGTCACAAGTTGGGCGTTTGAGTGCCTGTAGAAAACTTGTAGAAAATCTGTCGGTTTCTTGTCAGTGAACTGTGTAATACGCTACACGGCAGGTTTTTGATCGATCGGGTTTTACACACCCCGTCTACAGGTTTTTGACATGCGAGATGTTTTGCCCGTTTGCGTTTCAAGCGTTATCTACAGAAATCGCCCGGCCCTACTGCTTCTAGTTTAGTAATTTTATAAAACCGGAAGTAACAGCCAATAGCAAAGGACCATCAGGAAGCCGGATCCGATCAGATAGCACGGAACATATCCAAAACGATCCGGCATCAGAACTGGCTTGAACTCTGGGTTACAGACCACACGATCAACAATCGATCCGATACGGAAATCGATGCAGATCTATATCGATCAGGATCAAGAACCGTTTTCACTCAAAAATCAAAGCGAATTCAGAAATCCGCAAACGCCAAAGAACTGGCACACAGCCTAGAATCGCTCCGAAAAACACTTGATCTGGGGCCTGTCAGGAAGTTACTCTTAGGCTTCCTAAACACAAATCCGTGCGAGGTTGTATATATGCAGTTCGATGTCCAAAAGGACGTGCTCGTTAAAGCACTGCGAGATGTCACAAGCGCAGTGGCGACACGCGTTGTACAACCAATCCTCAGCAACGTTCTCATTGAGACAAGAGAGAACAGCACGATTAGATTCCAGGGCACGGACCTCGATATCACCATCGAGACCAAAGTACCCGGCATGATCGAAGAGAAAGGCTCGGTCACACTCCCCGGCAAAAAGCTGTTGGAAGTCGTGAGCAAGCTGCCCAACAAAACCGTGCGTTTCAAAGTCAATCCCGAGACTTTAGAAACTACAGTCACATGTGAGCGCTCAAAGTTCAATTTGACCGGCTTGCCCTCTGATGATTTTCCAAAACTCGTAGACAGCGGAAACGTAGATGGCGTGTTGATGCCGTCCGATGTTCTCCGTCGTTCAATCCAGCAAACCAGCTTCGCAGCAGCTAACTACGATGCTTCCAGTGTCTTGGGTGGTGTCTATCTCGTCATCAACGAAGGCGTTTTTGAGTGCACAGCCACAGATGGCAGCAGACTCGCGCACCGCAAAGAAGAGCTGAGCGTTAGTGCTCGCTCATCGCGCCGGGTCGAAGGCGACAAAGAGACCGAAGAGGACAAAAAATCCGCAACCGCAACTCTCGACAAACCGATGTACCTGAAAGCCATCGTGCCGGCACGTGCTTGCACGGAATTGGTGAAATTGCTTGATGCCCAAGATGGCGAAAAAGCTGCAAAAGAAGGCGCTTCTCTGAAAGAAGTTCGCATCGCAATGGTCAGTGGTCAGATCGTGTTTGAAACAGAAACACACTACCTCTCCTCGCGCTTGATCGGTGGAGAATACCCGCGCTATCAAGAACTTTTCCCGACCGAGTACAAATACCTTGGCGAACTCAACGCAGATGATTTCGTTTCCTCAATCGAGCGCGTTGCCGTTATGTCTGACGATCGCACTCACCTGGTGAAACTGCACTTCGAAGCAGACACACTGCAAATCTCAGCCAACACACCTGATGTTGGTCAGGCTCAAGATGAAACACAAGTCCAATTCGAAGGACAAGTGCTCGACATTGCAGTGAACGTCCGCTACTTGATCGACGTGCTGCAGCGTCTTTCCGGCGCCGCAATTCGCATGGAAATGACCGGTCCGCTGAAGCCAATCATCATCAAGACTGGCGCCGACGACAAATACCGCTACCTGCTCATGCCGGTTCAAGCGCGCTAGTACCATTTCACTCAGGCCAACTGCCATTCAGGCTTTCCGTCGCCGCTAAAATCGCCTGATTGCTGCGGCAAAGTTAAGCGGTGAGCCTAATTGCGTGTTTGTGTTTTGTTTGGTCAGCTGCGCAGGGTCTACTTCTTATGCAGGTCCTTTCGGCTTTTGTTTGAAATGGAATCGATGTCTTTCAGCACTTCGAATTCTTCTTGATACAAGCGCGTTGTGGACTTGAACCGTGGATTTGCGTATTGCAGGAAAGCCGCTTCCTTTGCACGGAATTGGTCGGCTTCTTTGTTTTTATGCTGGTTGCGCATCGAGCGTTCGACTTCGCTCGCTAATTCAATGAACTTGTGCGATCCATCAGGTTTCATGTGCACCTTTGCTAATTCATACGCTTTGCGAAAGTACTTCTCAGCCTCCGCGAATCGTCCTTTTCCTTCGCTGACGTATCCAAAATTTCGATAAGCGAACAACTCTTTGTACTTGCTTTTGTCCTTCTGTGCATCAGCCATTTGCTTGCGATACCAGACTTCCGCGCCGTCGTAGTCTCCAGACAAGCAACAGAAATTGCCACGATATTTTTCGATTTCGCCGGTCATTTCTGCTTCATCGTATTGTTGTTTTATCTCTGCGAAAATCTTTGCGGCATCAGCTTTTCGCCCCAGCTTGTCGTAGACGCAACCCAGGTAGATTAACCATCGTGAGCTGTGAATCCATGCCTTTCCGCGCATTGCTCTCATGTATTTGTGAATCTTTTCCAGTTGTTCTCGCGCGCCGTTCCAGTCTTTTTGAACGATGCAAACACTGGCATACTGGGTTCTAGTCTCCATTTGTTTTGGATGCGTTTCACCAAAGACTTTTGTTTGAATGTCAATCGCATGTTGCAGCGCGTAGCGCGCCTTGAGCTGTGCCGAAAGTGTTTGTGGTGATTCGCCTTTTGAGACGCCGCTGTGTTCTTGGTATGTGTTGGCGAGGTCTTCCAGAGAAATGGCTGCCAGCTCGTCGAGCGCATTCTTTTTGTTCAAGTTGGACGCTAGCGTAAGGATCTCTTGAAAGTATGGTTCCGCTTTTTTCGCGTCGCCCTGGTCGATGATGGCGCAGATGAGTTTCGCCAAAACTTCCACGCACTTAGATGGATTGTCTCCGTAGCTTTTGGCTTTCTCCAGCGTTTTCAAATAGATCTTCTGTGCGAGGACATAGTCTTTTCGCTTGTAAGCGTTGTAACCTCGGTCGAAGTCTTCCTGCCACTTGGTCCATCGTTCATCGGGCGCCCAGCGACCCATGATGTCGTGTGGATCTGCATAGACGGCTGCACCAGGCGAATAGAAACAAACTGCCGTGCAAGCGCACACAGCAGCCAATGAAAGTGAATAAGCGAATACACCACTCACTCTAATTAGCTTCTTAAATAAGCTACGTGCCTTCATGTGAGCGGCTTATGTGTTCGGTACGGTGATTACTGGGACGCCGATTGAATCTATTGATGTCCGGTAAAAACCGTTTGAAAAATACGGGACCGACGGGACTCGAACCCGCGACCTCCTACGTGACAGGCAGGCGCTCTAACCACCTGAGCTACGATCCCATGACCGTCAGTCGAAGCCCGACGGACATTCCGGCGTATTGGGGGTGGCTATGAGAATCACATGTGATCTCTTGCCAGCCTACACACCGGAATCTGAGTATAGCACACGCATATAGGCACGTTTTGACTGGCGGGCGTTTGCGGCCGTCTGTTTACATTTACTGTTTATCGCTTTTCCTCTACCGTCTGAAATCGAACCGTCTGAAACCTACCTTTCGTTATTCTGTCAAGGTTTCCGGGTTTTTTAATCGTTTAATCGTAGTCTCCCCAGTGCCCAAAATGAGATGCGTCTCTACTATGGATTTACAAACCTCCCGGTAATCAATGGAGTTCTTATGGCTGGCGCAAACCAGGCGAGCGAAGCATTCAGCGCAAGCTCTCTGTCCGACAGGATGGTAGCGGCGGCAGGTGCTGATAACGTGGCTAAGGCTTCGGCAGAGAGTGCGGATGCCTCCCAGTCGCTTTGGCAAGCCGCTTATGAGAATCCGGGCGAAACGGCCTTAATCGTCGGTGGAACAGCGCTGGTCGTTGGCGCGGCAATCGCCAGCCGGGGCAAATTGGCGAAACTTTTGCCTACCGCAAAAAATGACGTACTGCTCGTTGAAGACAGTGCGATGTTCGGCAATGCCTTTAAGGAAACGCTGGAACAACAAGGTAATCGAGTTACATGGGTAACTGGAGCAGAAGATCTGACAGCACTCAAAGCGGGGATTGCTACAGGACCAGGTGGAAAGCCGGTTCCGGTGCAATTGGATCGCTTTCAGGCTGCCTTTGTCGATGGCGATCTCGCCGGCAAGGTTACGGGCGCCCAAGTCGTTGAGAGGCTTACAGCGCAGCATGTTGCCAGTGTCGGAATCAGTTCGCAACCGACGATGAATGCAGCAATGCTCAAGGAAGGCGCAATAGCAGCCGATTTGAAACCATCCGTGTTTGGTGCGCTGGTAAACAAAGAGGTTTCCGTCAAAGGTATTTTGAAAGATCCTGCCGCAGTTCAAGGCAAGCTTGATTCATTCAGAGAGCGCTTTATGGCTGACAGCAAAATCGGAGCCAAAGCTAGCGAAATTTTGAAGAGTGCCATGGAAAGGTTTGGAATTTAGCCACAGTAGCAGTTATTCGCAAAAAGGAAGAGTCAGACTAAGCACTTTCCTGCCCGGAGTCTGGGAAGAACTTCGCTTGTCCAAACATCTTCAGAGGTGTGCAAGAGAAATGAAACGTTCGAGATGATACCGCCTTCGGGACTAGACTTTGCATCGGTTGGAACTAGGTCGTGCAAGTTGATTGTCTTTTGAAACGACTTCGCTACAGCCAAGCTGTACTGAATACCATGCACCGCGGCGATTGGTCCGAGATCTTTGCGAGTTACTGTAATACGGCATGATGGGTCGGTTTCCAACAAAGCGTTTAGTGTTCCAGGGTCAAACAACGGTTTGTTGGAAACATCAACCAGCACCACACCTGGTGCCACGATAACGGCAGATTTGGCCAAGTCATGAGAAACTCGAACTGCTTGATCGTAGGTCGAAACCTGTTCTTCTAGCCGTGCAATGGCTGCTTCATTGCCTTCCACCGCTTTCACCCAGTCAGCAAAAAGTTTTTGATGCGCGATTTCTCTTTCTTTCGGTCTGGTTGCATCGTAGGAAGGAATCACTGCTATTCCTTTAGCAAGAAGCTGGCTTATTGGAGTGCCTGTAACTTGCAACTGCGGCTCTCCATCAAGCTTGGCAGCATCTTCGTCCAAACCAGGATATGTGATGCCGGCTGATTTCATCGCGGCTGTTAATCCATCCGCATCAGGGTCGGCAATGATTGCAACTGCGTTTGAAAATTCCCCTTCTTTGACCAAAGTGCTGCATGCCGGATGCAAGCGGCGGACTGTAATCGTGCAGTTTTCGCCCAACATTTGTCTCAGCTTTGCGGTGGCTTTCACAACGCGCAATTCTCGATCGTTGGCTGGTTCTCCGTCGATTCCGTGATGGTCGCGAAAGACGACATCGAAACCTTCTTCCGTCAAACGTTCCACCGCCTCAACAGTCGCATTGGTAATCGGCGTGTCGATAAATAAAATCGTGTTGCTGCTGGATGAGTGGAATTTGAAAGCATCGCGCACGAATCCAATGATAGTTTCAACATCTTCCGGCGTGAAAGCCTTGATGAAGAGAGTCGGCACATTATTGATGGTCAGTTTGATCATTGTTTGCTTTCGTGTAGCTGGCGCATCGAATGCGCCTTTTTTTGTATCTTGAGTAACTACTGTTGAAGGGGTTCTGCGGAAAAACTTGTGATGTTGCCGTCTTCGGCTTGAAATGAAATTGAAATAGGATTGCAGCAGACTTCGCAGTCCTCTACATATTCTTGCCCGCCGGAGCTAAGATCCAGCAGCATTGAGATTTCCTCCCAACAATAAGGACAGGTGAAGAAGTGTTCTTCGAGCATTTATAACGCTGCTTCCCTCTTCATGATGTAATCGACACAGGTGTATCCGCCATCCGCAACGATTGTTGCACCGGTGATGAACACGAGCTGCAGAGTGCGATCGCTCGCCCAATTCCGCGCGATACGCCAGTCACTAGTGCAGTTTTTTTCAGAGCCATTTATGCCTGTCTTTCATAGGCAGTGTGGCAGATTTTTCAATTCAAGAAGTCGGTCGAATACTTGTTTGCCAACTATTTTTACTCTCTTGGTTTTCTCGCCAGCTTGCGCAACCCCTTAGTTTGTCTAATGAGAAAGCAAGATTCTGAGCCGTTTTTCACGATCTCTGCGAAAGGAAGGCGTAAGAAAACCCTTTGTGGATGCCAAGTGCTTTCGTATCCGCGCTAGCGGTGTCGGGGAGTTGGTTTGGTTGTCAAAGGTGCCTTCTTTTCGGTTGTTGCCGTTTTGTGAATGAGTATTGCGAGCGCTCTGGTTGCAAAACTTTGCACCATACGCGCGGATCTAGAGGCCTTTGTTCGTAGAGTTATCTTGTTTCACTCGTATTTCTTTCTCCTCCAACTTCCTCATCGAAATCAAAACCTAATCTCGCTTTTCGAGAGTCTTCTGCTTCTTAGACGCCTTCGGTGTCTTTGATGTGGAGATACGTTTTGTCCTTCGCACCGAATTCATCGGTTGAGTGAGTTGTGTCAGGTTGAGAGAGCGTGTGAAAGAACAATCTGCAATTCGACAAACGAAAGGAACTCCCATGTCCAACAAATCACCGCTCGGCGATCGTGGCAAGGCTGCTGAAGACCAGTGGGCTCGCGAGCAGGATCGTCAGGCCATCGAGAAGATGAAGCAGAAGGACGGCACCAAGAAGGACGGTGACAAGGACGGCTGCGGCTGCAAGGACTCGAAGAAGTCCGGCACCTGCGCCGACCACGCCAAGACCGACCCCAAGGACTGCTGCAAGAAGAAGAAGTAAGGCGCCGGCGCAGTCGATTCGCAAAGTAACTCGCCTCGGCGATGAAATTGGAAGAGGAGCCGTTCGCGGCTCTTCTTCTGCGAAAGACTGACTCCGTTGCTGGTGAAAGGAGCTAAGACATGCTTCAGTTTCTGGCACTTCTGTACCTGCTTGCGTTCATTCTCGGCTCCGCCCTCACCGGCTTGCTTTTCCAAGCGTTGTTCTTCTGGGCTGCGTCTTTCAGTCGCTTTCCCATGAAGGGCGTCGTTGAATACATCACGGTTTTTCTGTTGGCTGCTGTTCACGGCTGGGCCTGGTACTCTCTCGTACCCGACCCCTTCGTCGCAGTCATGACTTCCGTGATTGGATTCATTAGCGTGCTCTACTTCCGACTCTCGATTCCTTCGGGAGATCAAGTCGAGCTCTGAGAGATCGGGGCGTCAGTGTTGCTGCAAACAACCTCAAGTTCTGGAGAGCATCCATGACCACATGGATCATCATCGGCATCCTCGTCGTTGCCGTCGCCATGATGTTCACCAACCGCTAATTGCGGCGCGGTCGAGCATTCAGGTCGTCTGACCGAACTGTTGTTGCAACCAACCACGAGTACAAGGAGCAAACCCATGCTTACGTGGGTTCTCATTGGGGCCGCCGTCGTGTGCGTCCTCTTGCTGTTCAGCGGCAAGCGCTAACAGCTACCGGCTAGCTTCGAGTTGGCCTGAGCGGGGCGACCATTTCACGGGTTTCAGAACCTGGTGTTTTGGTCGCCCTTGCTTATTGCGTATCGTTTACTGAGGTCACTTTCTTTTTTCGTCGCCGATATACGATAAAAGATAGTATAAACGCATGTGTCTGATTTGTGGTTTAGTCCACGGCTTTTTCGTGTTTTGTTCTTTATTGGGCTAATGTGGGAACTGATCATTTGGAAACTCTGGCATCTCCGGAATCTCAGTGCATCAGTCAAAGCGTTATCTGACGCAGTTTTGAGCCCTTGTGTGATGAGAAAACGATCGAGTTCCAATGGCATGACCATTCTGTTGAGCTGCTTGCTGTTCGTCACGCTAAGCAGCGCTGAAGGTCAAACACCCAATAGCAGAAGGCGCAACTCCGGCGAAGTAGACCAAATAGCCCTGAAAACGTGGGCGCGGTTTGCTGCAGCAAATCAACAGACGAAAGCCGATGCAGAGTGGCGTAGGGTATTGCAATCGGTTTCTGGCGCGAGTGACATCTACGACGTCATGCAGAGTGCAATCGACGAGTATAGATTTGCTTCTGGTGGGATTGTAAAACCTGAGCAACGCGATGAATTGGCTCACCACCTGGCCGATCTCACAGCAAGGGAAGCAGGTGCAGGCGATTTGCTTGCAGCATCAGCGTTTTCCATAGCTGCAGATGAGGACGAGAAGGCAAACAAATTTGACATGGCTTTGAGGCTTCGTCGAGAGATAGTCTCCATCAGGCAGAAACATCTGGGAGCGGACAGCGACCTGACCTTGCAGGCGAAAGACCGATTGGCACGGCTTTTGATCGAGATGGGCAAAGTTGATGAGGCAAAGGGGATCGTCAGTCAAAACGAGTCTGCATATAAGAAACAGCGCAATAGAGCGGGCTTAGAGCGGGTTTCAATTCTCAACTCTCGCATCAATCTCGCCTTAGGAAAACGCAGTCAGCAGCCCACTGGTTACGAAGTCTACATCGACAACGAAGCCGTCCAGAAAGCCATGCGGAGCAAAGATTTCGACGCGTGGCTGGCGGCCTACAAACGTGGTGATATGAAGTCCGCAGAGCAGCTTTGGATTAAACTCGTAACGCCGCTCAAGCATTGCGAACAGATTATGGATTTATTGACCAGGGCGCGTGAGAGCGCAGATCTGAACGCGCCAAATTGGGTTGCGCCGGACGAGAAGTTTGGTTCTCTCCTGATGCATTTGCACAATTCCACAATCAAAGCGCTTGGAGCGGAACACCCGGCAGTTGCAGGTTCTTGCAGGCAACTGGCTGACTTTTACTCTTTTCGTGGAAGGCATAAACAAAGCGCTGACTGGTGGCAAAAGAAGGTCGACATACTCAAGCGCAATTTTGGAATGAAGGACCATGACACGATTTTCTCAATGGGTTTTCTCGCCAGAGAGCAAGAGAAGGCCGGTGACTATGATGCGGCGATCAAGACTATCAATGAAGCAATTGCGATGGCAAAGTTTAATCGCAGCAAGTTCTTGCTTCAGCAGAACGAGCAAGAGCTGAAGCGGCTTTTATTCGCGAAGCAAAAAAATGCAATGAACAGACAGGAAAAGGATTTTTCGGTGAAAAACTCTCAGGCAAAAAACTGAACGAACAGAGATGACGCAACAGTCTGCCAGCAAGTTCAAACTCAAATTACTCCACAAAGGGTTGCTATTTGCACTGGCAATATTGGCTTGCGAACTGGGTTTTATCTGCATGCTTGCCTGGCAGCTAAACGAAGTGAATCAGGAATTGGAATTGCAGTTAAAGAGCAAGCAAGTGATGGCTTTAGCGAATAAGGTCGATCTCGATTATACGGAAGCCAGCATTGCAGTGGGTGTTTACGGGTATACAAAGTGGCGTCCATACAGGCAGCGCTACGACTATTGGGCGCCGCGACTGCAGCAAGATCTGGCAGAGTTGAAACGACTTCTTGCAGAGGACAAGAACAATCCGACCAGCCAGAAAGTACAGCCGCTGTTGAAGGAAGCAACAGACAGCATTGTTCGTGGCATCATGATCTTGGAAGATTCGATTGATGCAATTGAGAGACCAAGTTTGGATATGGGAGTTGGTCGGGCTCCTGTGCGGCTTGAATCGCTAACAAGAGTGCGAGAACAAATTAGAAACACGTTGCATGAGCTGACAGGAGAGTCTCGACGAATAGAGTCGACCAGCAAAGAAACGCGCGAAACACAACGAAGAAACTTGACGCTTCTTTTGGGTGTGGGAGTGGCATTCAACGTCGCATTGGCTTTAGCCTTTGTGTTCCTTTTCTTCTTCGAGATTACAAAGCGAATTGGTGTAATTCAAGAGAACGCTCTGTTGCTTGCTGTCGACAAACCACTGAATCGACCATTGGGAGGCGGCGATGAAATTGCAGAGCTGGACAAAGTTTTCCATAGTATGGCAGCAGCCTTGAAAGAAGCTGCGCGTAAGGAACAAGCGGTCATAGAACACATGATTGTGGGTTTGATAGTGGTGGGTCGCAACAGGAGAATTCGCATTGCAAACCCCGCTGCCATAGCAATGTTCGATTATAAATGGGAAGAATTGGAGGGCCTAGATGTCCTATCTTTGTTTGCTGAATCGAGTGCATTTGTGACTGATGAGCAGAAGGAAGAGTTTTACAGCAGATTGACTGGAAAAGCTCACCATCATGTCTACTCATTGGAAGCGTGTAAGAGGAACGGTGGAGAGTTTCCGGTGCAAATGTCGATGAGTGATTTTGCAATGGGAAAGGAAAACTGTTATCTCATCAATATCTTGGATGTTTCCGAATTGCGTGAACTCGAACGCAAGCGCAGAGAGTTTGTTGCTACTGTTACCCATGAATTGCGTACTCCATTAACGTCAATTTGTGCCTCTCTGACTCTGCTCAGCACCAATGAATCGATTGACGACAAGTCGCGTGAGATGCTGCGAATTACCGACAGGAGCACTCAGAGATTGATCAAGTTGATCAACGATTTGCTTGATGTGGACAAACTTGAATCCGGTCAATTGTTCATGGAATTCGATCTGGTAATTTTATCTCAAGTGCTGAAACGCTCAACAGAGGCAGTTTCCGCCCTTGCGGCCAAACACAAAATTGCCATTGATGCGAGGTCGGAATTGATTCATGTTGTTGCCGACGAAGACAGAATTGTTCAGGTCCTGGTGAACTTGCTTTCTAACGCAATCAAGTTTTCTCCCGAAGGCGAGAAAGTGACGGTCAACTGTTCCGTGAAAGACTCGAACGCTTATGTTGAGGTTATCGACAGAGGACGAGGAATTCCCCACAAGTACAAGGACATTTTGTTTCAACGCTTTCAACAGGTCGAACATGCTGACGCAAAACTGAAGGGTGGCTCTGGTCTTGGGCTTGCGATTTGCAAGGCAATCATCAAGCAGCACGGAGGAACAATCGGGTTCGACAGTGTCGAAGGTGAGGGAAGTACCTTCTGGTTTACTTTGCCGCTCGCGGACGAAGGCGAATGAGTGTTGGAATTATCGTTTAAGTCAAAAGGAAACCCGCAGCCAGTGTGGGTTTATAAAATGGATTTGGTTCTCGTGAGTCTTTGAATTACTTCGCCATTGCCGCCTGTTTCATAAAGGCTTCTTGACCTTTTTGAATTTCTTCTTTAGTCAGGTCTTTGACGTGAGTGGCGATGCTCCATCGGTGGCCATACGGATCTTCAATCTGCCCGAAGAGATCACCCCAAAACATTTCTGTAACTGGCATGATCGTCTTTGCGCCTGCTTTGCCTGCGCGTTCAAACCATGAGTTGGCGTCTTCGACGTAGAGCCACATACCAACGCTTGTTCCGCCGTAGGATGCAGGCGACTTGCAATTCATATCGGGATATTCGTCGTTGAGCATGAAGATCGAATCGCCGATTTTCAATTCAGCATGCATGACTTGTTTGCCGTCTGGACCCAGGCAAATATCACGTTTTTCAGCATTGAATGCTTTGACGTACCATTCAATTGCTTCCAGTGCATTCTTGCACGTTAGTGTTGGTGTAATGGTGTGATAACCCTTCGGAATCGGATCTGCTTTGGTAGACATACGTCCTCCTTCGGTTTGTAATAACCGATCAGTAAAGCACAGATTTAAGCGTGCAACATTAGTGCCTAAAACGTCATAAAAACGGCTAGATAAGAGGATCTCCGTTACCGCGTTACTTAGTTGAAGCACAAATTCTTTGTATTGCTACCAGGTGTCAGTATTGAAGGCTGAGTGCAGTAGGTTCTGGTTTCCATTCCTATCGCCGACCGCCAAAAAATCTCACGAGGTTTTTAGGTGTTTCTCTATAGAGTGCTGGTGTGGTGTTTCGGGCGTCAAATGAATGTCATGTCCGAGGATTAATGTGAGCGTGCTGAATCGTCAGCGCCACCCCCTTCAAACAATACATCGTCAGTTTGTTGCTCTTTGCCCCTGGTGAAGTATGACTAATCTTGAATCTGCCTACTCGGTTCCAGCTGAATTGCCGCTTGAGCGAGAACGTTCTCTGACTAACGATTTTCCATCATCGGCGCATGCTGAGGTGTATGGCATGAAAGAAATGTTTTCCTTTCATCAAGCGCGTCTTTCTGATCAAAAGGCGGACGATGCGTCCTTGCCATCCCTTATTCTTACGGATAGTTCTTCTGCGGATGAGACGATAGATGCGAACCCTGCAACGTCATTTCTACCGTCAGAAAATGAGGCTGCTGTTCAATCTGTTGAAACATCTGACAGTCCGCCGAATGAAAAGATGGACGCATCAGGAGGTTTTTTTGATGTAGTTGGTGCCGTGCTCGAAGGTGCTGGCGAACGATTGCTAGATCCTGGCGCGCTGATGCAGAACATTGGCAGTGCTGTTCTGTGTGTTGCTGCGGGAGCCTTAGCAGTTGCTCTTCTTCCGGAAATGGTCGTGGTCGCCGGGGCGGTAGCACTTACCGGACTGGCGGTAGGTGCGGCAGTAACTTCGCTGCCGGCTGTTTTTCATGACGCCGATGTGGTGGCCAATCCAGAGAATCATTCTTTGGTTGAATACAATGAGTCTCATGCTGATTTACGGCAGTTAGGTGCCCTTGGAGTTGACGTTTTAGAGCAGGGTGTAGTGGGCGGCTTGACAGTCGCTTTGCGGCCCCTGTTAGCCAAGGAGATGCTTTTTGCTACAATGTCCCACTCTTCAATTGCCATCACCGGCAGTGCTAGAGGTACCGTCTTTACTAACATGGCAAAACCGATTAAGTTGAGTTATCGCGGTGAAGTTCTCAGAGACATTGAGCTGCCGGACGGGACATATGCACACAGAGTTAAGTCAGGTGAGTATGAGGAGTTTTTTGGAGATAATCATCCGCTTGCGGGTCGCAGGAAACCATACAGTGCCAGCTATGAAGTTCTAGATAATGGTGATGTCGTTCGCGAGACTTCCAGTCAAATACAGACTTTTAAGCCGGACGGTAACGTTGTTACTCAGATCAAACAAAATGCGCAGTCAACGCCCATCGTTTCCGAAGCCGCGTCGGAGGCTGTGAAAAATGCGTACAGGGATCTCCCGGAGGAGATTCGGAATTTGGTTGCCAGTACTACAAAAGTGAGACTCGGAGAAACTGTGCCAGACGCTATTCCTTCTCTGGCAGGAGAAAAAATACACGGACCGAAAGGAGAAATTCCATTTGAGGATGCTTTTGGAGTGTACATACATGCTACCGATGAGATTGGGATTAGAGCTGGCATTGACAGGCTTGAAAGTGTGCCACAGGTTCTCCGGCATGAAGTCGGTCATATGGTTGATAAGCAATTAAATTTTCCTTCTAGGAATCGTGAATTTAAGAGAGCTTTCAATCGGGACTTTCGCAGATTGCCTTCAGATATTCGTGAAAAGCTTGCTTATTTCGTTATGGACGGAAAAGACGGAAGTCTCGGCTCTAGAGCTCATTCAGAGACTTTTGCCGAAGTTTTTTCTGCGCTCACACAACCGTATTCTGGAACAGTGAGTCAACGGATTCCCAGTATGGTTTTATTTCCTCTCGCGAAGTTTTTGTCAGTTAAGCCTACACTGATAGCTGGAGGATTGGCGGAGTATTTTCCGCATACGGCGGCAGTAGTTCGCAATTCCCTACTTGACGAAGGGTATATGACGCCACTGTGAGTGTTCCTTATGTGTAAATCCAGAGGCATGTAGGGGCGATGCATGGCGTCGCCCCTACAGTTCCGAAGAACCCGTTGCGTACTATGTTTCTTTCATAACCTGTGCCTTTGATTCACACTAAACAGTATAGTAAGAGTTCTGCTAAGAAACGAAGTCACGCAGAAAGGGAGCGGGAATGCCAGTTTGCGTGATTTCACCAGGTTTCAGCGCGGCTCCATGCGGAAGGAGGCTCGGCACACGCCGAGCCTCCTCCGATGAAATGTGCTGTTAACGCAGGATACCCATTGCCTTGACCTTCTCCAGCCACAGAGGAAACTCCGTGAGCATGCGGTCATAGAGCTGAGCATCGGTGATCTTCTGGAAGTCGTCGATGGCGAAGAAGCCGGCGTTGTCCACCTTGCGTCCTGTCATCGTATCGAGCTTCTCGAGCACACCGTAGCTGGAACCACCCAGACCGATGAACTGCCAGAAGATCGGGAAGCTTGAAGCTTCGACCAGGAGCTTCTGGATATCCCGGTCCTTGTCGATGCCGCCGTCGGTGACGAATAGCACCAGCGTCGGAATGTCGCTGGCGCCCTTGCAGTCGTCGAGAATAGGCTTCATCACGATGGGCTCGTTGTTGTCGTAGCCGAGGCCGGGGACGATGCCGCCGCCGCTCGAGCTGCCGAACAAGCCACTGAAGACGCCACCCTTCTTGCCGGCAGGAGCAGAACTTGCGCCCGTACCGCCCGCCTGAATGTTGGCGATGTAGTTGTCCAGGATGCTGAGCGTGACGTTGTCGAACTGCTTGGCTCCGGTCGCATAGACCCAGAATTCCAGTTCGCCGTTGTCGTCGAGGTTGAGCGCGACGGTGGCCAGACGGTCGGTGGCGGCTTGCATGGTCTTGGGCCACATGCGGTGAGTCGAACCGGATGCATCCAGAACCATGATGACGCGCGCCTTGACGCCGTCGAGCTTGTTCTTCTTGAGCGAAACCGCAGCCGCCTTTTGCAGGCTGATGAGGCGAGAACCCTTCTTCTCGAGGTCGGCAGTGACCTGGTCGACCTTCGAGAGATTGACTTTCTTAGGCGCGGGTGCAGTAGTCGCTGTCGCGGCTGCCGGTGCGGCAGTCGTCGAAGCAGCAGCAGGAGTCGCGGTGGTCGCAGCCGGTTCGTCATCGGCAATCGGTACACCAAATGCGGTGGCGATGCCTTTCAGACCGTTGACGAAGCCCTGAGCGACGTGACGCACTTTCCAGGCGCCGTTGCGCTTGTACACCTCGGCGATGATGAAGGCGTTTTCCTTGTCGCCGGATGCGCCGAAGGAGATGAGTTCGTTGGCGCCGTCGAGGATGCTGAAGGTGAGGTCCTTCACTTCCGCGAACGTCTTGGGCGTTTCGGGGTCGATGGTGAGCGTGATGGCGACCTTGTCGACGTCGGCAGGTACGTCCGCGAGCGAGATGGTCAGCTCGTGCGTATAACCGTCCGCTGCGTTGTTCTTGTCCGCGTATTTGACCGAGCCTTCTGGCGAGCTGGGCGCGCCGTAGAAGACGAAGTCGTTCTCGCTGCGCACCTTGCCGGTGGCATTGAGGAGCAGTGCTGAGAGGTCGGTATCCGGGCCTTTGTGTTTGGCGCGTATGGTGATCTTTGCGGTGGGCAGATTGGCGTTTCCGCCCTTTGGCAATGCTTGGGCCATGTATGTTCCTCTTCTGAGACGCGCACCGCCATTCGAATGAGAGCGTCCAAATGGTTTAGTCGTGCGCGTTTCAAATTATGAAAAGACCTGTTATGGTCGGGGATTACAGGAACGGTTGAGAACCGTTACTTCGACGGCACTTGTGCTCGCACCCATTCGCCGAAAGCGGCTGGATTGCGGGTTTGCACGAAAAGAGTGCCCGGACCCTTGAAGCGGCAGACAAGCCATTCACCGCTGGTGGCGGAAGAGAACCAGCCAGACTTCGCGGCCTTCTCGAGCTTGTAGGTCATGGTGTCGGTCCAGGCGACCAGATGCCCGTTGTCGACGACGAATTCCTCGCCGGCGGGGACGTCGATTTCCTGGATTGCACCGAACGCCGACACGGCAATTTTGCCTGAGCCCTGCGTCTTCTGCACGAAGAAGCCGGCGCCGGAGAAGAAGCCCTTCGCCAGGTTCTGCATCTGCGTGTCGATGTCGGCACCACCCATGGCGGCAAGGAATGCGCCGCGCTGGAGCAGATATTGGTTGCCGGGTTTGACGGTGAGAACCTTGATATCGCCAGGAAGCGACGGAGCCAGGAGGACCATTCCGTCTTCCTGTTTGGCCGTCAGCACCTGGACGAAAAACTTCTCGCCGGAGAGGAAGGCGCGTTTCAAGCCGCCCAAAAGTCCGCCGTCCATCTTGCCTTCGACGGTGACTTTGCCGCTCATCGCGACCATGGCGTTGGATTCAGCCTTCACAGCTTCGTTTTGCTTCAGGCTGACTTGCAGGAGGGCACCGCTGCCCTCATGGTGAATCTCATGTTCCATTAGCACCTCCTTGGGTGTAGGGGAACGGTTTCGCGACGAAACACGCTACAAGCCGCACAGCGTGCGGCGTGTAGAAATGTTTCGATTTCTGGGGAGCGCACTGCGTGCGTTTGCGATCTGCAAAAAGGTCGAAAAGGGAAGAGGTACAAATTTGTGCACCTCTTCCCCCTCGACTCAGTTTCGCAAGCGCAGGCTAAGACGCTCCCTGAACTCACGCTCAGGAAGCGCCTTTCGCCTAGCTGCGATTTAGTGCTTCTCGCCCAACTGAATCAGCTTCGGACCGAAGCGATCGAGGTGTTCCGTGTCTTCCGGCGGCATGTCGCCCAAAAGCGGTTCACGCTTGCCGTTCGAACCATCCGGGTAGGGGTAGATCTCGGACACCTTCTTCGAGACGAGAGGCGCAGTTACCACACTGATGTGGTTGCGCGTCAATTCCCAGGGAGTGCGCACGCCGATCGCCTTCAGGATGATGAGCAGATCGCGCTGCAGCACCATGTTGTAGTTGGCGGTACGGACGTACTTGTCCTCGGGGTCGAGACCACGGCGCAGGCGCGGGTCCTGCGTGGCGATACCAACCGGGCAGTGGTTGGTGTGGCAGCGCTTCGCCATGATGCAGCCCAAGCCGCCGATCAGGTTGCCGCGGGCGATGTTGACCATGTCGGCGCCCATCGCGATGGCGACGGCAACATCGGAACCCTTAGCGATTTGACCGGAGGCGATGAGCGTGGTCATGTTGCGAACACCATGCTTGCGCAGGATGTTGTCGACCACGGGAATCGAGTGCAGAATGGGCTCGCCCATGTGATCCGCCAGTGCCACGGGAGCAGCACCGGTTCCGCCTTCGCCACCATCGATGGTGATGAAGTCCGGACCTTCGCCCGTCATGGCCATCAGTTCGGCAATCTCTTCGATGTGCCGGTCCTGACCAACGACGATCTTGATGCCCACCGGCTTGCCGGTGAGTTCCTGCAGGGCGGTGACGAACTTGAACATGGACGGGACGTCGCAGAACTCATCCCAGGCGTTGGGAGAGTAGCAGTCCTTGCCCATGGGGATGTCGCGGAAGGCAGCCAGCTCCGGGGTGATCTTCTCCTTCGGAAGCTTGCCACCCTGACCGGGCTTGGCGCCCTGAGCCAGTTTGAGTTCGAACATGACGATCTGATCGTCTTCAGCCAGCTTGCGGACCTTGTCGAAATCCAAGCCGACGAGCTCGTCCTTGCGAGCCTGGTCGAGCAGCATCTCGTTGTCGAGCCCGTTCAGGTAGAACTTCTCGGCGACGCGCCGGAGGTCATCCATGTCGAACTCGCCGGAATTGACGCCGACCAAACGCAGGCAGTCCTTGAGCGACTTGCGGAAGCCGAACTTGGCAGGACCAATCTGCAGGACGATGCGACCACCGCCGACCACAACTGGTTCTGGCTTGACGGGACGCGGACCGCGGCGCAAGCCGAGATTCCACTTCACGAGAGCCTTGTAGTAGTGGAAGACTTGGTCGATGGTAACGCGCTTGGTGACGCCGTTCAGGTGATACGGAGTGAGACCGCCTTCGCCGGTGAGCATGTGCACGTTGGCCAGCTTTGCGCCGGACGAGAGAGCCGCCACTGCTTCCGCCGACAGCGCACCCCAGCTCATGCCGGAGATGTTGATCGGCCACGCGCAGTGGTAGGGCTTGCGGCGGTTTTTGCCGATGACCAAAGGCGGCAGACGATTGCCGCGGTCCTTCTTCTCCGACACCGGGAACATCTCGTTCAGCAAGTGCACTGCACCGACTGCACGCTGATCGCGGCTGGAGCCGAAGCCCAGGTTGTAGTTGACGCCTTTGCCGGCGCGGTACATGAAGCGCCGCGTTTCGCGGTCGTAAGGACGCTCCTCCGTGTCGGACATGAACCAGTACTGGCGAAGCTCATCTCCGATGAGCTCGAAGCCGTAGCGGCACCAACCGAGAACGGGGAAGTTGCGGCGGATCGCATGCTTGCGTTGCCGGTAGAAGTCGTCGATGCCGACGAGTCCCAGGAACGCAATCAGACCGAAGATCAGTCCGGTCATCGGGTTGAAGTAGTGCCAGCCGGAGAACCAGGCAACGATCGTGCCGGTCAGCGCCAGGGGAAGCAGAACGCTCCGCTTCAACGTGAATTCGAATACCGCCAGTTGAACGAGGAATGCCAGAAGGGCAGCCAAAGCCGCCGCGGGCAATCCGATGTAGTATCCGGCAACCAAGCCGGCGATGAGCGAGCCTGAGGCAAGCGCATGCTTGTGCTTCTTCAGGTCATGGATAGCGAACACCGACAGCGCGCCCAGCAGTGTGAACACGAGTGCCAGTGAATGACCACCCTGTGACCAACCGAAGAGCCCAGCCAACAGTGCCGTAACGATAGTGGCGAGAGTCCAGAACATGGTGATTGTCTCCTTGAACTAGAGAGCGTCGCTTGGTCGAAGCCATTGTGGTGGCGCATTGCATGCGCCCGGCTTCTTTTGCCACGCCTCGTATCCAGAATGGTGATGCTGTCTTGGTTTCACCGTGCTCACACTAGATGTGCACGAACCAACGACCCGGCACCACCGGTAGTACCGTTCGAGACTTGCCGGCGTTGACTCCGGTGAAAGCGTTTGGCGCTCCCACACAAAAGTAATGGCGTCAGCAAGAAGAGGAGCCACACAAGAAAGGTGCGGTCCCATGAGAGTTCAACGCAACGTCGCGCGACGTCGCGTTTAGTAAAGAGCGGAAAGAGGACGGTTGAAACCAGAGCAATCCAAAGTTTCTCACTCAGCAAAACGGGAGAGAGCATTGCTCTCTCCCGCGCCGAGATGATGAACGGTGGACGCGCTCAGGCAGCCGATTGCGCCGAAGTCGATGGCTCGACCTCGACGAGAATGACGCGCGCGGGCATCGAGCCCCAGTTGTCTGGTCCGATGCCGAGATAGCCTGCCAGGCTATATGAGTCGAAAAGGCGGCACCATTCTCCTCTGGTGCAGCGCTCCTCTTCCCATTCGCGGTCTTCGATGGCGGCGTTGAGCCCGTCCCAGCCGGAGCCCTTCTCGTTTGCCGATTTGACGCGGAACGACGCGGTGCGCTCTTGGGCACAACACGGGCGCGTGCAATGCTCGTGCGAACGTGTGTGCAAGTCGCGCTCGTTGAGCACGACTTCGTCCCCGAGGTTGGGAACGGCGCTGGCATCTGCGAGCCGGCATTCGAAAAGACGATCGCCGGCTGCGAAGAGCAAGGCGACGGTGGCTTGGGATGCGGTTTGGCTCATGCTTTCCTCTTTGCTTTGGATTTCTATTTGCAAGCGCGACTGCGCCTGCAAGAAAGGCAGCTCTGCATGCAAACCTGATGCATAGCCGCTCGACATGAGGTCTAAGAGAAGCTCTTGAAGAAGTCCTCGCCCCATGGTCAATACGTGAATTGCGGTACGTCCTCACTCGCGTAAGGAAATACCGCAACTCACGCGCGATGAAAAAACTGCAAGGGGAGCCCGTTTCCGGGCCCCCCTCACAGCTAACTACGATACGGCCGACAGCTTTTTCACTGCACCCGCTGACGGATGCAGTGGTTAGCCATAACCGACGTTACGCCTTCGCGGAAGCGAAAGCCTTCGCCGACGTCTCGAGGTACGAGGTCAGCTTGGGCGTCTCGCTCTGACGCAGACCGACGTTGACGCTGAGGCGCTCGATCATCTGAGCGACCGCCATGTCACCTTCCTTCACCTTGTTCTTGGCGAAGAAATCCACGACTTCCGCCTGCAGCTCCGGAGTGTCCAGAGCCGAGCAAGCAGACACCATGCGGGGCACGGCGTTGTCGGGGTAGGTGGCGACGATCTTGGCCCAGTTGTCGCGCATGAAATCCCACGCGGTTTCGCCGGCGTGCTCCGAGCCGATGATGGCGGCCAGGATGAACGGGGCGTCCTGCGTACGGATCTCGCCGGACAGGGTCATTTCGATGGCCTTCTTGTAGAGGGCTTCCGTGCGGAAGTTGCCGAGCGCTCCGAGGAAGCGCAGCTTCTCCTGCGTGGTGGGAGCCTTCTCCGCCAGTGCCAGGAACTCGTCGAAGCGAGCCTGGTCGCCGGTGTAAGACAGCGTGCTGATCAGGGCAGGCACGACGTTGGGGTCGACCGAGTTGCGGTCGGCCTTCCAAGAGTCGAACTGCTTGGCCGCCTCATTACGGATCTCCTTGTCGGAGCCCACCGTACCGAGAAGACCAATGAGGGTTCCACGCAACTGAAGCGTGTGCACGGACTCACCTTCCTTGGGCGTCCAACCGAGCTTGTCGAAGACCGGGCGGACGGTGTCGCGGATGGCCTGCTTGAACGCCTGGCGGTGGTCGCCGGACGTCAGACCGTAGACGGTGCGGAGCGCGCCCGAGATGACCGCCCAGACGTTGGCGTCGGTCTCGGTCGAGAAGCTCTTCACCAGATCGAGATATTCCGTCGCCGTCATCGAGTTCTCGCTGCGCGCGCGGACCGAAGCCCACGAGTCGTTGACGAGGTTGAAGCGCTCGATGATCTGCAGCGTGTTCTGCACGTCAGCCAGAAGCTTGTTGCGCAGCCCGTCGCTGTAGTCGACGCGGTAGAAGCCCGAGCCGCCGGCGTTGAGCACGACGTAGTCGAGCGGCTTGTCGCTGAGCGTGAGCGTGGTCGTGCCCTCGTTGACGAGGATCTTCTTCTCCACCACTTCGCCACCCGCCGAGAAGCGGATGTGCAGAGGCAGAGGCCACACGTCCTTGTCGCCTGCGGGCAAGAACTGGAACTTGCTCTGGCTCACCTTGATGGTGCCCGGCTGGTCGCCTTCGCTGACGGAGACGACCGGGTGACCGGCGGTCTTCCACCAGAAGTCCATGAGCATGCGGACCGGGATGTCCTTGCCGTCGACCTTGGCGCCTTCCTCCAGCGCGTCCCACAGCTGCGACACGGTCGCATTGGCGAGAGCGTGGCGCTTGAAGTAGATGCGCATGCCGGTGCGGAAGGTCTCGAAGCCGGCGAACTGGATGTACTGGAAGAGCAGCGAGCCGCCCTTTTCGTACGTGATGGTGTCGAAGAACTGCTGGATGTCATCCGGGTGGCTGACAGGGATTTCGACAGCGTGAGTGGAGCGCAGCGAGTCGAGCGCGAAGGCGCCGGCACGGTCGATGCCGAACTCGTTGTAGACGTGCCACTCGGGGAACATGTCGTTCATGGCCAGGTAGGCCATGATCGTGGCGAACGACTCGTTCAGGCCCAGGCCGTCCCAGTCGTCCATGGTCACTTCGTTGCCGTTCCACTGGTGAGCCAGCTCGTGCAGGATGACTTCGCAGACCCGTGCCAGTTCGGCATAGGAAGCGGTCTTCTTGTTGACGAGCAGGGCCGTGTCACGGTACGTGATGAGACCGGTGTTCTCCATCGCGCCCGACGCGAAGTCGGGAATCGCGATCATGTCGATCTTGTCGCCGCCGAAGTACGGGCGGTCGAAGAAGTTCTCGAACCACTTGACGCCGAAGGCGCCGCACTCGAGCGCGAACTCCTTGAGGTGGTTCTTGCCCGGGATCGACCAGATGCGGATTTCCTTGCCGTTCGACCAGACCGGCTCGGAAGACTCGAACTCGCCCACGCAGAATGCGACGAGGTACGTCGACATGATGGGCGTGCGCTGGTAGGAGACGATCTTCTTGCCGTTGCCGATGGACTCGGTCTTGTAGGCGCGACCGTTGGACAGCGCGGTGAGGTTTTCGTCCACGATGAGCTGCACATCGTACGTCGCCTTCATGGCCGGCTCGTCGAAGCAGGGGAAGGCCTGCCGCGCGTCGGTCGACTCGAACTGCGTCGTGTAGATGTTGTGCGTGTTCTTCTCGTCATCCTGCCACTGGCTGAGGTAGAAACCCTTCAGCTTCGTGTTGTGGATGCCGGTGAAGCTCATGTGAAGCGAGCCCTTGCCCTTCGGAACGATGCCATTGAAAGTGATGATGGCGAATTCGTTCTTGGGGTCGAGCGTGACGATGCCCTCGAGGCGCTCGCCCTTCTTGGTGACGAAGGAGGCGCTGTGGATCTCGAGGTTTGCAGAGTGCAGAACGATGCGGTCGGTCGAGTGAAGGACTTTGACCTTCACTTCTTCACGGCCGGTGAACTTGTAGACCACCTCTTCGTTATCACCCGACTTGGTCGTGACCTTGATGCCGGGAGTGAGCGTGATCTTGTAGTTGATGGGCTTTACGTGCTTGGGCAGACGGAATTCCTTCTGCTTGGACACGGAGAGTCCCTTACTGTGAAGCATGCACATATTTGACTCCGATCATGTTTTTCTTGCTGCTTGTGAGGCAGCGGACTTTGGAGTTGCAAGAAAAAACCTTTGCGAACGCAGAGTGCGTTCTGAACACGGAACACTTCATTGTGTCCGGTGTCCCTGGTTTGTACTTACGCACAATCCAATTCCGACCACTTCTTTAACTGGAGATCATAACTACTTGGGAAACCTTTTGCCTTAGTCGCGCGATAACGGGCAGACGACGAAATGTCGCAGGCGCGCACGCGGAAAGTCAGGCGGACAGGTACTTGTAGTTAGGGACCAGAAAAGAAATCGAAGGAATAAGGGATCTAGAAACTATTACTGAGAGTTCTTGATAATCAAATCAAAGCTGCTTAATAAGATCTGCGCTGAGATCGGCGGCTTGAGCAAAGCTCGCAAAACCTTGATGTCAAGCGAATGTTGGCGGGGTGCCGGTGAATTGCCAAGGGGTGTTTGAAAGCTTTTGCTATCTGCGCGAGTCGCTAAACGAACATATGCAAAACCCGCTTAAAATCAAGTTGTCAACAATTTCCACAAATCACGCTATATGCAACGCATGTCCGGCGCTAATTGCGCAGATTACAACACTAGATACATAAAACCAGAAATCATGAGCTTTCTGACTTTTCACTAAAACTTTCTACTGACAACCACATATGCTGCTTTTTATTCTCTTCTGTTGAGAAGTCTGTGATGTCACGGGTAGTGTCAACACCTAACTTCTTTCTTTCGATTCAACACACAAGGCACCAAAAACCTACCCGCGCCCGGCTAACAGTTCATCTCTCTCAGGCATACCGCCCGAGGAGTGATACCGCGCGTGGTGTGTTGTAAAGAGATAGAAGTTTGTCAAGTGGAAATCGGTTAGCAGCGTTCGCGCTCGTTGTTCATGCAAAAGCTTCAGCTTGCGCGTAACTCGACAGCGAACCTCTCCCGTTTGTCCAAGTGCACTGTCTGCTGCGTACTTCTTCTCTTTTCGAGAGGGCTAAGTGCGCGGCGTTTTTTTCGCAGCTACCCCAGCTGTCCAACCTCCAACCAAGCATCGCTTGGGAGTAATAGGGAGACCTTAAATGAAACGTTCACGTTCACACCAGGGGATTATCCCCCCGTACGTCCTGCTGCACCTCTCGAATGCCTTCCCGGATGACCCGTCGTATCTCTGGACTCTCGACGAGACCCGGAAGATGCACCTGAAGGGACTGCGCAATGTCGTGCGCTACCGGCTGTCCAACGGCAAGTCGGAAGTGCAGATCTACGACTGCAAGAACTCCACTCGTCTGCCGGGCACCCGCGCCCGCTTCGAGCAGGACAAGGCAGTCGCCGACAACATCGTCAACATCGCCTTCGACTACCACTCCGCCGTCCGCGACTTCCTGAAGAAGGAGTTCGGCGTCGACTCGTACGACGGCAAGGGCGGCAACCTCATCGGTTCTGTCCATTACGGCTACAAGTACAACAACGCCTTCAACAACGGCCGCCAGATGGCCTATGGCGACGGCGACGGCAAGGTCTTCAAGACCTTCGTCCTGCTGGACGTTGCCGGCCACGAGTTCTTCCACGGCGTCACCGGTCAGTTCTCGGGCCTCGAGTACTACGGTGAGAGCGGCGCGCTGAACGAGTCCATCTCGGACGTCTTCGGCGTCATGCTCCGCCAGTGGCTGAACAACCTGACCGTCGACCAGGATTCCTGGCTCGTCGGCCCCGGCCTGTTCGTCGACCCGAAGCAGCGCGCTCTGCGCGACATGCTCAATCCGGGCACGGCTTACAACGACGCCAACATCGGCAAGGACCCGCAGCCCGATCACTACGATCGCCGCTACAAGGGCTCGTCCGACAACGGCGGCGTCCACATCAACTCCGGTATCCCGAACAAGGCTTTCGCCACGTTCGCTCGTTCGCTGGGCGGCTACGCCTGGAAGAGCGCTGCCGGCAAGATCTGGAACGAGGCCAACACCGGCGCTCGCCACGTGAAGTCGGACTGCGACTTCCACACCTTCGCTCAGACCACTGTCGACATCTGCCGCACCGACTACGATGCGGCGACGACCGACAAGCTGATCGCGGCCTGGAAGCTCGTCGGCATCAAGACGAAGTAATTCGTCTTCTATCGAATTCGGCTCGGGGGCGAGGATTGTAAGGGCGACGCATGGCGTCTCCCTTTCGCTGCGGCGGTTCTTCCTCGCCTCCGAGTTTCTTATTCACAAGAACGATGATGAGTTGCAGCGCGTAGCTGTGACTCGGCAGGGCAGGCGATTTTTCGCATGCCTGTTTTTGCAAAATCGAATCTTTCTCTTAACGAACGCACTCTCATCCGAGCGCGTTCTCACCCGAAAGACGAGTCTCTAAAGACTCTAAAAGGAGCTCAACATGAGCAACAAAACTGATAACAAGCCCGAGACGAAGTCGGGCGGTCTCGCTGAAGACGTTCTGCGCCAGGCTGGCAAGTCCGATGAGGAAGCCGGCAGCATGGGCAAGATCGACCGTGCCGAGGACGAGCTGGAAGCCACGCTCGATCCGAAGTTCCGCACGGAGAACAGCCCGGTGCACCAGGCCATCTGGAACCGCACCACGCCGGTCAGTCTGTTCAGCGTTCCCAACTCCGCCACCGCCGGCAACTCGCCTGCGCAGGTGGCCATCGAGAACTGCATCCGCGTCGTGAAGGGTCACATCGCGGCCGGTACGCTGTTCGACGCCAATGGCAAGGTGAGCGATCAGGTCCTCGGCGACCTGGCGGCCCAGGGCTATTGGGGCATGCTCGTCGACAAGAAGTACGGCGGGCAGGGCGCGTCCATCACCGACTTCATGAACCTCGTCACCCGCATGGCGGCCGAGGGCGAAGCGACGACGGCCGGCCTCAACTCCATCCACGAGTGCATCGGCGCCGTCGACCCGGTGGTCGGCTACGGCACCGAAGAGCAGAAGGCCCGCTTCCTGCCGAAGCTGGCTTCCGGCGAGGCTCTCTCGGCGTTCGCTTTGACGGAACCGGGCGCTGGTTCCGACCTCACCGCGGTGAAGACCACGGCTGACCCGGACGGCGAAGATTTCGTCGTCAACGGCGAGAAGCTGTTCATCAGCAACGTCGCCCCGGGCCGCACGATCGGTCTCGTCTGCATGATCCCCGTCCTGGACAAGGACGGCAAGCCGAAGGTCGGCAAGAACGGCGCCATCGAGCGTCGTCACGCCGTCCTCATCGTGGATCTGCCGAAGGAGGAGAACGACAGCTTCAAGCTCGTCAACTATCCGATCCACGCGGTGAAGCACATCTACAACCGCGGCATCATCTTCACCAACTTCCGCGTGCCGGCGAAGAATTTGCTGGTGCCGCCGGTCGGTGACGGTCTGACCATCGCCTACCACGGCCTCAACCGTGGTCGCGTCGCTCTGTGCGCCAACGCCGCCGGCGTGATGCGCCAGTTGCTCGGCAGCATGGTTCCGTGGTCGCAGTACCGCAAGACCTACGGTGAGCCGATCAAGATGCGCGCGCTGGTGAAGCGCCGCGTCGCTCGCGTTGCCTCGCTCATCGTCGGCGCCGACGCGCTGCGCGACTGGGGCAGCCACCTGCTCGACGAAGGCTATCGCGGTGAGCTGGAGTGCGTGATCGCCAAGATCTACGCGTCCGAGGCTCTCATCGAGACGACCCGTCTGGCTCTGAAGACCCACGGTGGTCGCTCCTTCCTGGGCGGTCACATCATCGGCGACAACCTGCACGACTTCTTCGCTCCCTCGATCTACGAGGGCGAGAACGAGATGCTGGCGATGGCGTTCTTCAAGTCGCTCATCAAGCAGTTCGGCACCAAGTACATGGGGCCGATGCTCGCCAAGTCGGCCGCGCTCGGCATCAATCTCAACCAGTCGCCTGCGAAGGTGACGTTGCAGATGGCCACGCGCCCGGACAAGGCCTTCAAGATGCGGAAGGAAATCCTTTCCGTGGTCGGCCGCGCCCTCGGCATCGAGACGCGCTTCTCCGACAAGCAGAAGGTCCGCGGTCTGGACGGTCGCCTGCAGGCGCACGTCGACTTCGCTCTGTCGCAGTTCGTCGCCAACGGCAAGTCGCTGTACCGCACCATGCTCACGCACGGCCTGAAGCTTCAGGACGAGCAGGAGCTCATGGTCGACGTGCTGTCGATGCCGATCCAGCAGGCGGTCACCATCCTCGTGACGGCGCTCCACGCGCACGCCAAGGGCGATGAGGGCACCAAGCTGGCTGCCGACCTGCTGTGCATGGACCTCCGTGCGCAGATCACCGGCAAGGCTGTGAAGGCCGACGGCAAGACCTACCGCAAGTACATCCGCACGGCCAACAAGCTGGCGGACCTGGTGGTGAAGGGCGAGTTCAAGCAGCTCGAGGGCACGCTCGATACGCCGGTGCTGCGTCAGTACGACGGCAACGGCCGCACGATCGCGCGCTAATCGAAGGGGTGATGCCTGGCATCGCCCTTTCACAGTAAGCCGCCGCCGGGCGACTTAGATAGACCTGGAACGTTGTTTCTCTCATGCAGGGGCGGCAGCAATGTCGCCTCTGCATCGAGGGATTCAGCTAATACGGATATCTAACGGTCGGGGGTTGCTCAAAGCCCTGTGGAAAAACTGTAGGGAGCCGGATGCGGTTCCACGGTTTAGGGCAACGCATGGCGTCGCCCCTACAGGCTGATTTACAGGGTTTTGAGCAGCCCCTGACCGACCCGGTATTTTCTCCAATCGGGAATGCACTTTGTCGCTGCACCATATATGGTGCGGTTCCCGATTTGGGAAAGTCGCGGTTTCGGCTGCGACACATGTCAGTGCATCGCTTTCAGCGATGTTCAGATTGTCCGATACGGGTGGTGAGGCGTTGCCTCATCGCTCACTTTCGTACTGCTCCGAATACGGCGCCATCGGCTCTCTTTGCTTCGTAGCACAGGGGGCTGTTCCGGGCGCCTTCGACCAACAATAGGAGCCCAACACAATGAAGTCTAAGCAAATCAGACTTGATCTCAAGCCACGTGGTGCACAGCACAAGCACATGCATGTCCCGTCCGGGGACTGCTGCCGCAACCACATGGTTGTTGTTCCGGGCACTGGTGACGAGAACTTCAAGTTCCCGCCCGTGCAGGAACTCGTCATTCGCGCTCTCAATCGGCTGTCCAAGCCGGTCGAGATCGAGGAAACGGATGACACCGCAAACCCTACCGAGGGGAGCGACGGCACAAGTAACAGCGGCGAGAAGGCACGCGCGAGCGTCCATACTTCTGAAAAGAAGCTCACCGTTGTGACCCACGACGGTAATGGCCGGCGCTCCCTTCCGAAAGTCCGCAAGGTGACCGTCAAGTACGAGCACACGTTCGTGCCCGGTCTGCCGACCGACGGCGTCGTGCCCGTGCCGCTTCTGCCGCGTCCGATCGACCCGGGCAAGGCGAACGGCGCCACGCTGTTCACCGCCGCGCAAGCGCTGCGCGAAATCATGGATGAAGGGCGTTTCGACGCCATCATCGCCGACCGTTTCGACCCCCTGGCCGGTGCCGTCAACTGGGCGCGCCTGCACATGGAAGAGCGCTTCCAGCCTGCCATCGAAAGCCTGAACGGACAGCTTCTGCAGCTGCGCGTGCTCTATAAGGATGCGCTCCCGCGTGTTCTGACGGTGCTGGCTGCGCAGAACCCCGATGTGCCGGAGCAGATGCTTCTGCAGGTCGCCGTGCAGGTGCTCGACGAAGAGCTGGCTCAGATCCTCACCGTGCTGCGCATCTGGACCGATGCTTTCGCTCAGCATCGCGACCAGATGTACGAACAGCTCGGCGCAGTTCGCCAGCTCGTCGAGGAGAGCTACATGCTCTTCCGCGGCGAAGCACTGGACGGCGAAGACCACGGCAAGAAGGCGAGCGTGCACACGACCGTCTTCCAGGTGGGCAACGTCTTCGTGGCGCGCTTCGGTCATCTCGGCCCGGCCACTCTGCCGGCCAAGGGTCCGATTGGCGCACACGCCATCGAAGTGCCCATGGACGAGCGCAACATCATCACTCTGATGCTGCCCCTCTACGCCCACGAGTTCCGTCACGACGTGTTCCACGACGTGGTCGGTCTCGAGGACGACGTGCGTGAAGCGGTGGCGAAAGCCGTCGTGGAAGCGTACGAGAAGGGCGAGCTGAAGTTCTCCCAGGAGTACATCAAGCTCGGGCGTCAGAAGGTGAAGACGATCGACCTCATGGTCAAGATGATCGCCGACACCACGCCGGAAATCGACGCGGACATCTCCGGTGGCGTTCTGCTCACCGGTGTCGCGTTCCTCTATCTGGTCATCCTCAGCTTCTCGGCGTTCAACGCCAAGGGGCGCACGGTGGAGAGCACGCCGCGCCTGCTGCGCAGCGCCTCCTATTTCGAGCTGGTTCCGGACGAGAAGACGGGTGCTGTCGCGCTCGAATTCTTCCCGCACCCGCCGGATTACATCCGTGCGCACATCGTGGCGGCCGCGCTCGACGAAATCGGCTTCAAACCCGAAGGCGACGAGTGCCGTTCTCTGGCGGATATCGCCGCCGGCGACCCGCTGCCCAAGATGATCAAATGGTTCGACGCCTCCGGCAAGAGCAAGCTCGTCATCGAGATTCCTGTCGAGGACATCAAGGCGGTCGCTCCGGTCGTCGCCAAGGCTCTCATTCGCACGCCGCTGAAGTCTCTGGGTGATGTTGCCACCGGCGACATCCTCAACTGGGACAAGAAGCGTCAGGCGAAGGTGGACAAGCTGGCCGAAATCCTCATGCAGGGTCGGTCGGACATCCCCGCTGAGCTGGGTGACGTGTATGCCACGTACGTCGCTGCCGCTGCCGCGCTCGCCTATTGGGGAGCGGTCGGTGCCGGTCGCCGTGCCAAGCTGCACGCCGTGCCGATGATCGAGAAGAACGCGCTGGCCATGCTCAATACCATCCGCGAACGCCGCAAGCAGCCACCCATCGTGGCGGATGCCGGTAGCGAGCATGTCGCGTGCCTGCACAGCCATGACGACGACGGTGGAGAGGTCAACCCTCTGCATACGTCGGCAGCCAAGCCCGCTGATGGCGATACCGACGGCGCGCCGGCCGGTGAAGCGTAAAGCCTGAAATTCGTAGGGGCGCAATGCATGCGCCCACTCGATAGCCTCTGAAAGGGCGCATGCAATGCGCCCCCACGAGGCTGCGCTCATACGAGGCTGCGCTCATACGAGGCTTGAGAGGGGGCGACTGCGTCAATGCAATCGAAGATCCAAAAGGTCTGAGAGACGCAGTCGCCCTTTTCTCTTTTCCGGAACGCACGGTGCGTTCCTCTCTGTGTTTACCGGGGTGCGTCTTCACCGGCGCTGCCCTATATCCTTCCAGTCCCAAGCAGCAGCGAACGCCGATTCATTGTGAATCCGCGGATAGCTCCTGCGTTTGCTCGAAAGGAGAGCGCACTGCCTGTGGTGCCAACTGCAGGCTGTGCTTACTGCCATGAAAAACGAAAATCAGAATGCCTGGTTCGGCCGCAAGACGGTCGCGATCGCCCTGATCCTTGTTGCCGGTGCGGTTGCATTTGGAGTTTTCCGCAACACGCCCGAGCCGATCGAGTCGCCGTTTCCTCAGAAGGGACAGGTGACGATCGGTCTCAAGCCTGCGACGGTCAACGAGGATATCCGCTATACCACGCTCTGGCCGGACGGTAAGACGAAGATGAATGAACGCGTCGAACTCAAGAACGGCGTCACCATCTATCGCACGTTCACTCACCAGGGCGCTCTGCGAGAAGTGAAGGAGTTCTATCCCGCGCCGACCAAGCCAGGCGACAAGCCTGCGGTCAACGAGGATGGCTCCATCAAGTTTCCCTCCTCGCAGCCGTACGAGTTCAGTACTGCAGGACGCCAGCTCAAGTCGCAGATCGCCTTCTCTGCCGATGGCAAGGAAGTGATGACGACGGAGACGTATCGTTCCGACGGCACGCGTGAAGTTGTAGGAAAGAGGCTTCCCGAGGGGAGCTTCCAGAATCTCGTCTTTCACAAAGACGGGCTGACGCTGAGTTTCAGCCAACTTTTCGCGCGCAATGGGGACCTGCTCTCCGAGCAGCAGTTCGCTGAAGGAGGTTCTCGCCTGATTGCCTCCTCGCAGCGCGAAGCGGATGGTTTCCTGCACAGCAAGAGCTTCCGTGAAGACGGATCGCTCCTGTCTGTTGGAATCATCAAGCAGTACGAGCAAGTGATCGAGTTCTTCCAAGCCGACGGTGTGACGCGCCGCATGGTGGTCAACAACACCGCCAATAGCGTGACCGTGGTCTACTTCCGCGAAGACGGAGAGGCTGTGAGCAAGCGCGAATTTTCCAGTGGCAGCATGTCCGTCACCGCGCTCATTCCCGGCACCGGTCACTATGGTCCGGGCGGTGTGGTCGAAAAGGCCTACACTACCGGCACCAAGGCGACGTACAAGGTTATCCCCGCGGACAGCGCCACCGGCAAGCCCGAGAGCTACGTGCTCAGCGGGCTCGAGGTGGTCGGTGCCGACGGCAAGACTCATCGCAAGTTCTTCTTCGATACGTCTACGGGCACCGTCAACCGCGTCTACATGTATGTCGACGGCGTCAACACGCACGACCACATGTACAACCCGGACGGCACGTTGAAGGAAGTGGGCTGGCTCGCCTCGGACGATAAGTCCAAAGCGTACAACGCTGCCCACGCCAAAGACGCTGAACGTCAGCCGGGCGCCAAGATGCCTGCCGATGATGTGGCGTTGCTCAAGCGCTACAGCCAGGACGTCCCCTTTGATGACCCGCGCCCGCTGCTCACGAAAGTGGAAGCGGAGCCGCCGAGCTATCACTACGGGGAACACTAAGTTTTTCGAGGCTCCGGCGTTCCGAGTAATTGGACGGCGCGGACCTTGAAGAACTGGGCGGAATCACAGGTGTAACACACCCATGTAGGGGCGCATGCAAATGCGCCTCTACGTGATTTTGTCCTTTTTAGGGAAGTGGCTGAGCACATTTCCCGTTTGCTGCCCGCGACGACCCAACACAGAACGTCCATGGTGGACGTTCGCTGGAGTAATCCAATGAAACGAATTCTGACGATACTCGGCGTGTTGGTCGCGGTTTTCGCGATCGGCACGTTTGTGTATACCAGTCTGCCTCAGGACTGGTCAGTGTCTTTCCCGGGCAAGACGAAGGTGCGCGTTCATGCGCCGCCTGCGTCGACCCAGGAAGACATTCGCTACATCACGTACCCGGACAAGGACTCGAGAATTCCTGAACAGGAGCAGATCGAGTACAAGAACGGCGTGACCGGTTACATCTTCTATCGCCCCGATGGCACCATCCGTGAAACCACGGAATACTGGCCCGCTGTCGAGGGTATCGCGCAGCGTCAGCTGAAAAGCGGCTCTCTGCGCACGGACGATGGGGCCAACTTCCTGTCCGACCGCACGTTCCGCAAGGACGGCACGCGTGAGCGTGAAGGCAAACGCCTGCGGGACGGGACGTATCAGATCGACATCTACTTCGCCGACGGCACGACTCTCGAGCGCCACCAGCTGGTTTCTGCAACCAACAAGCCGCTGCTCGAGCAGGTCTATCGCGAGAATGGCTCGCTGAAGAGCTTCACGCAGGTGGATGCCACCGGCAAGATGATCATCACGACCTACTTCGCTGACGGCAAGACCGAATCGCAAATCGTTGTTTCCCCCAACTACTGGGAGAACACCACGGCGACCTACTACTACCCGGACGGTGTCAGCATCGCCCGAAAGATCGAGTGGTCGACCTATTCCATCAATGCCGACTACTACCGGCAGGATGGCACCAAGCGTCTGTCGTACGGAGAGACCATCTACTCCTCCGGCAGCATGGTGTGGGTGCATTACGATGCCAAAGGCAAGCCGGTGCTGAAGCAGACCTACCGTGTCGAAACGAAGACGGATTCCGCGACCGGCAAGTCCGTTCGCACCTATCTTCTGCGCTCGGTCGAAGAGCTCGACGCCTCCGGCAAGACCAAGCGCGAAATCAGTTTCGCCGCCGACGGCACCACGCCCAACGGTGTGTTCATCCCCAAGCCGCCCGGCAATTACTGGAGTGGCACTCGCAAGACGTTCCATCCCGATGGTTCAGTCGCGAAGGTGGAAGAGAAGAACAGCAACGGCGACGTTGTGAGCACGAAGACCTACGCGCCGGCGGACAATGTTCGCGAGAACTTCCCCGCCTCGCATCTCGTGCAACCGGTGGAAGAGCCGATTCCGACTCCGCCCAAGAAGACGGCGACCCCGCCGCCCTATTACTACGGTTATCCATAACGGATGCCGTAGGGGCGCATTGCAGGCGCTCTCTGTATCGCCCAAATAGTTTCGGTCGCATCCTGCGACCACTAAGACGAGCGCGCGGTTGAAAAACCGACTCGCTCTTTTGAAAGCCCGCTCGGCAGTTGGACTGAGGTTCATGCTAGTTTTTGCGAAACGCCTGGTGCGTTTTGCGGTGCTATCATGGGCTCAATTCGGCTGCCGGGCGGAGTCTTTCCTGGAGGCTGACTTCCGGTGCGACGCCCACGAGGCCGCTGGGAGCAGTTTGGTTGATGAACAAGAAATCGTTGAAGCGAACTCTGGTTGCCACCGGCATCACCGGAACGCTTTTTCTTTTTGCGTTTAACTCGTCGGCTCTCATCACGCTGGCTATCACGGGTTTTGATTACCTGCGCGGCAGGACGAACACCGTGGCGCCGCCCAACAACAATCAGACCGGCAGTGTCGTTCTTAATGTGTTCGACGGAAATCGCCGCCTGGTTGCGCCTGGAACGAAGCTTCTCGTGCGTATCATTGACGGCAATCAGAAGTTCATCGTCGATCGTTATTACGATGGTCCGTCGATTCGTTTCGATGGGCTGCCGTTCTACGATAACTTCGGCGACAACTACACGATTATCGTCTGGACTGACGGCTACAAGCAGGCAGGCTTCACGCCCGTCAAAATCAGCAACAAGCCGGAGGAAACTCCGACTCTCGACCTGATGCTTTTGCCGTCCAAGTATGCGGTCGACTTCAGTGATGCTTCTTTCGCTGCGCTCAAAGCCACTAACTCTCCCATCTATTTCCTGCTTCTGTCGGGAGATACGGAGGCTGTTGCCGAGGCGCGCTGGAAGGCGTTGATGAAGGATGATCCGCTGACTGCCGTTTGCATTCTCAACATTGCCACCACGCTCAACGAGTCCAAGCTCGCATCGGGAAGCCCGTTGCTTCCTTTTGTGCGCCGCATCATCCTCGATGCGAAGAGCCCGGACAAGCCCAGCAAGAGCCGCTTCTTCGGTTACGCCGATAAGCGCCTCAAAGAAGAGCTGGATGCTGAGGTGAAGCGTGGAACGTGGCAGGCTGACCCGGGTTCGTTCGTCTTTCACCCCGGCTCGACATCGAGCTTCCGTGAAAAGCGTTTCGGCGAAGCCAACATGCAAGCGACGTTCTACGAAAACGACATCGTCACGATAGACGGCGTTGTCTGCGTGAAGGTCGAGATCGATATCGACTATTACCGTGACCCGGCTGCGCATGCCATTCTCGAGGTGCTTCCGCATCTCCTGACCGGCGGTGCTTCGGATCCGATCACGGTGTATCAGCTGCGATGGATTGCCGGAAGGCGCACAGGTAATGACTTTGTGCCGCCGTACCGGGTTGTTCCACTGCAGCAAAAGCCAGCCAAAAAGAAGTAGCGCTTTTAAGCGATGCTCCTGAACCGCGGCCGAGGCGATCAAGTGATGAGGATTTTTTCCGAGCCTCATCACTTGATCTTCTCTGAAGCTCGCGAGCGGTCCCCGTGAAAAGGGCGCATGCAATGCGCCCCTACAATGAACGGCAGACCCTTCTCGTGCTTCTTTGCGGATCAGCCGTCGTGCATTGGGCATGACGTCTTTGGCGCTGATGAGAGTGCATGTCTTTCTGTTTTGCGCACTCTCAGCCTATAAATAGGGAGTAATCCCAATGGAAAAGAAGCGTTTCACTCGCTTTTCCGAGTTCTATCCTTTCTACCTCAGCGAACACAGCGACCGAGTCAATCGGCGTCTGCATTTCGTTGGCAGCAGTCTGGTGCTTGCGCTGGTGCTTTTCGCACTGCTGACGCAGCACTGGGTTTGGCTCTGGGCTGTGCCTTTTGCAGGGTACGGCTTCGCCTGGGTCGGACACTTCTTCTTCGAGAAGAACAAGCCGGCTACCTTTTCTCACCCGTTGTACAGCTTCATGGGCGACTGGGTGATGTACAAGGACATCCTCACGGGCAAGGTCAAGCTCTAACCGAGCGCCTGCCCGAGATAGCAAGGCGATGGTAGAAACGTCTTGCCGCCGCGTGAACGCGCCTGCGTTTGCGTGAGGAGCGTGTTGGAGGTGGGCGCCCTGTGTAAGGTGTCCACCTCTTGCATGCATCATCAGCGGAGCGCAACAGTGCTCCAGTCCCAACGTTTTAAAGGACACTTGATGGAAACCGCACAAAATTCCACCACCGCAGCCCCCGGTCGCAAGATCTTCTATCTGCCCAAGCGCGCCAATCAGGGCGGCTGGGAGAAGCTCATCGAACTGGGCGCCGTGCAAACCGGCGAAGGCGATTACAACTTCCACAAGCTGGAAGTGCCGCAGTCCTGGGACTTGCGTCCGAGCGACGTCAGCCCCTTCCAGAAGCGTCTGTACGACGCCGAAGGCGACGCAGGCAAAATAATCGCCAAGGTCTTCTACAAACCGGGCAGCGCCGGCGGTGGAGGGTCTCTGCACGTCTTCCTGACGGACGACGATCCCATGAAGGACTAAGAGCCGCGTCGAGTCGATTGGAGAACGGGTCCGCCCGTTCTCTTCTTTGACTTGCGCACCCTGCAATTCACCCAATAGAGGAAGTTTTTCGATGGGTGTATTCACTATTCTTCTGATCATCTTCACCGCCGCGACCACAATCTTCACGGCGACTCTCTACGGCGTCCTCATCGGTGCCAACTTGTTCAAAGTGCACTATGAGACTGCCGGTCGCTGGAGCTTCATCGTGAGCTTCATCGGCGTCGTTGGCATTCTCGTCGCCTCCGGCGAATCCTATGCAACTGTCTGCACCTGGATGTCCGGTCTGTCGACGCTAGGCGTCCTCGGCTTCCTGATTACGCTGCTCATGCGCAGTGTCGAATGGAAGTAACACGGCGCTGAACTGTTGATCATTTAGTCTATGAAGCACAACCTCTGGAGGCCTCACGCGCCTTTAGAGGTTTTGCTTTTTGACGGATCGTATATTATAGAGATTAGTAAAAAGCAGTTTTGCTTCCGTCCACTTTTGTTCTTTCAACTGTGATGGCGAAACGTAGCGCTGGGCCGTCTTAAATTGCGTGTGTAATTTGGCGTTCAAAACGTTTCACATCACGTAAACTGCTTTGCGCCGGACCGTCTGTTTTAGCTAGGTTCAAGGCGTTCTTATTGCAACCGCTGCCCCCATAGTTTCTCACCTCCATCAATATTTCAGAGACTAAATCACCATCATCGATGCGAATCTGTATCGCTGGTGGTTGCACGGTTGTTGGTAATAAGAACGGGCTTTGGTGCCCGCCTGCAAACGGCCCTGGTTCACTTGTATGCAAGTCGAACTGAAACTTAACTACAGGAAACAACGAATGAAACAGACAGGAAAGCGATTCGGCCTGGTGGCCGTTCTCGTCACCCTCTTCACGTTCGCGCCCGCCGCTCCTTCCTTTGCTCAGGCTCAGGATGCGACGCTGTTGTCCGTCACCGAGAAATCGCGGTCTGTTGATGTCACCGTATTTGGTGACGGATTCGCGCAGGTCGAAGAGACTCGCACTGTCGATCTCAAGGCCGGCAAAAACCTGATTCAACTTAATGGTGTTGCCGCTAAGTATCGTCAGGACAGCCTTCGCGTCATCGATGTGAAAGGCAATGGTGAGTTTAAATACAAGTCCGCCACCTATCAGGCATCCAATTTGACCACTGCTAAAATTCTCGAACTCTCGGTCGGAAAGCCTGTTTCTGCTCGTGTTGGTACCGGACTGAATGCGAGAGTAATCCGCGGCATACTGATAAGCGTAAGCAACGGTCAGATGATCATTGAGTCCTCTGACGGTACGGCGCATGTCACGTCCACAAGCGACCTGGACTTGCCCAGCCTTCCTGCTGGTCTGTCCGGCACTGCTTCTCTCGTTATGGAAGCTGAAGTCAGCGCCGCGGGCACCTATGAGATCAACTTTCTCTACGAGACTGAGGGGCTGAGCTGGGCTGCGAAACACTCGATCATTTATGACGAGAACGCGCGCAAGCTCGAGTCTTTCGAAACCACAGTCAATGTCGTCAATCAGACCGGCACGACTTTCGAGAACGCTAACCTCTGGTTGCTCTCGGGCGCAGTGAAGGAAAGCGGTGGTTCTCTTAAAACCGCTGACTATGCGCGTCGCCAAACGGCTTTTGCAGCAGAATCTGCTGCAGTTGAATCGGTTGGTGAGCGTAAGGTCTACCGCGTCCCCGGTCGCGTCAGCATCGCCGATAGTCAGAGCCGCCAGATTCCGCTCTTCAGCAGCAAGAGCGTGCCTGTCGTTCATGAGTACTTCGTGTCACCGTCGTCCAGCTATGGCGACAGCACTGGTCTCGTGCCCGTCAACGCGCGCATCAAGCTGAAGAACTGTGAGGAAGATAACCTCGGCACTCCGCTGCCGGCGGGCATTGTGAAGGTCTACCAGCGCAATTCCGAGGACAAGCTGCAGCTTACTGCTAGCGCGCGCATCAAGGAATTGGCTCGCGACGAAACTTTCGAAATCGGCATTGGCACTTCGTCTGACGTAAAGGCGGAGCGCATGCTTGTGAAGGCGACTAAGATTGCTCCTTCCGATTTCGACAAGATTCGCGTCACACCCGGTCAGCAGAAATCCGAGTGGGAAGACCAGGAGTACAGCGTCAAAGTCCGCAACTTCAAGGACAAGGCTGTGTACGTCATCGTCGAAGCTGATGTCCCTGCCGATCAGGCGGACGTTCAGCCGTTGACGCGGCGGAGCGCGACTGAGGCGTTTACCACTCTGCGTGTTGAAGCCGGTAAGGAAGCATCGATCAATTACACCATCCGCGTGCGCACTTACTAATCATTGCGCACTGCATGTAGCGAAAGCAGGTTGTGAAAAGCTTTCGCATCTGGGAGGGGAGGCGCGTTGCCTCTCTTCCTTTTTTTCATTTTTGTCTCAGGTAAGACAGTGTGTAGTAGAAGTTTATCAAAGGAAGAAAAGCCTTGGTGGGAGATGGTTTTGAAAGTGCCAGACGAACCGGAGCTCGCCTGGCACACGTTCAATTAGCATGTGGAGTGAAGGCGCGAGACCTGTTAGTCTCCGCCGCCACCACCACAACTGCTGCCGCCACCACCGCAGCTTGAGCCGCCGCTGGACGAACAGCCGGAGGCGTCGTAGCCGCCGTAGGAGCTGCTGGAGGTGGACCCGGAGCGTCGACCTCTGCCTCCACCACTGCGCTTACGCGGCGGGGTGCGCTTGCTGGACGACGATGCGACTGGAGTCTTGCTGAGGCTGATGGGCGCTGGAGCAGAGGGAGGAGGCGATACTCGCGAATCGCGGCTTTCGAACAGGCGCTGTGCGAATGTCGAACGAGCGGGCAGCCTTTCGGCAGTCCGCTGTCGTTCGGCGCGATAGGCTTCCATCCTTGCGCGTGCTTGGCGGTCGGCTTCCTCTCGGCGCAGACGTGCGTTTCGGCTGTTCCAACCGATGAAGAACGAGAGAATAGAGATGGCTGCAACGATAGTCGCAGCTAGAAGCAAGTAGGATTCGAAGGCTGACATGTGCACTCCTCTTTGGGTGCGTGGAAACGACGAGACGAGTAGCTCATATGAGCACTCGTCTCCGAAGTTCAGCGCGTCTTTCGACCCTTGAGCAGAACCTTGTCGCGGTTGCCCGCACCCCAGATGTCTGCCGGTGGCTCCTCTCCGAAATACTTTCTGTACGCTTCGAGCGTGCGCTCATACTGACGAGCGAAGTGAGCTTCGTCGCCCGGTTCACCCTGACCTGGGTCGTGGTGGATGAGCTTGCCGACCAAGTCTCCCATCTCTTCCCAGTAGGACCGGGTGAAGATCAGGTGCGTGTGCCAGACTTCGTCGACGACGAAGGACGGTGTAACGCCATGGTCGCAAAGCACGGCAAGACAGATGAAGCGCTTGTACTCAGCGATCGCTCGGTGAGTAAAGTCATCATCCCAGTCTTGTTCGTCGGCGAGGCGCTTCGAGAAAGGGTATGGCGCATTCTTCTTGTCGATGCTAAACGCATCGATCTGCCAGATGAGAGTAGCCGGGTCCGGGGTTGTGCCAATTGATGTGGTGCGTGCCGTTGCGGCCGCACAAAAATAGGCTGCCATTTTCACTTCTCCTTTCATTGCTGCCCGCGGTCGGGATTAACCGCGGGCAGAATTTCTAGAGTTGGCTTACATGCCGCCGCCGCCACCGCAGCTGCTGCCACCGCCGCCGCCACAGCTCGAACCCGAGCTGGAGCTGCACGAGGAGCCGGAGCTGGAGCTGCACGACGGGCTGCTGCTCGGCGTGCTGCAGCTCGGAGTCGAAACGACCGGCGGCACATAACCGCTGTCGCTGGAGCCCGAGTCACGGCGCGGCTCGTCATCATTGCGACGGGTCGCCTCGGAGAGCAGAACGCCAGCGACGACGCCGGCGCCGGCAGCCGCAGCAGTGTTGATGCCATCGTCGTTGCGACGACGCATGTCATCAGTGTCCGGCGCATCGACACCACCGGCGGTGCCGCCGGCGCGATTGCGACGGCTGTCGCTCAGGCGACCTTCGAAACCGCTGCCGGTCTTGCGGAGCGTCGGACGCGGGGTCGGACGAGCCGGAGGCGTGTAGGTCGAGGTTGGACGGCGCGGCGGGAAGATGAGCCGTGCGATGACTGCGACGAAGATTGCGCCGCCTGCGATGATCAGCAGAAGAGTGCCGATGCCCATGGAATTGTCTCCTTCGGTGGTGCCGGAAGTCGGCTGGTTGCCGCCGCCGAGATTGGCGGGCGGATAAACTTTGGAGGTGACGATTGCGTTGAGGTTGTTGACGATGCGCACCGGAACAGTTGCCGGGTCGCTGGCGAGGTAGGAGCGAAGAACAGGCATGACGGGCCCGTTTGGATCATTCATCGTGGCGCGCATGATGCCGAGGTTATTGAGATAACCACCGGCGCGAACGCCAACGGAAGTGAGCGTGTGCCCATCTCCGGTCATAAGGACGATGACGGCGCGCTCGGAATTGAACGCGACATCGGCTGTCCATCTGGTCCAGAGATTGCGCACCAGAACCGGTCCTGCCTGATGTGCATCACTGCCGGCGTCGTCGCCCGAAGCCGTGATGATGACGTACACGTCGAGATTGTGGACTCGAGCTGCATTTCCGATTTCCGTCTTGAACGCCTGCGTCGCGTAGGTGCTCTCGAAAGACGCATCAACGCCGGGTGCGATGTAGACCGTTTGTCCTGCATTGTAGGTCGGCAGCCAGCTCGTCTGAGCGGCAGCGGTTCCAACCAATGCGAAGAACATCAGAAAGAACAGCGGAATTGTGTTCAGCAGTCTTTTCATGTGTGAACTCCTGTTCAGGCGATGATAGATCGCGCTGGTAGAGGTTGCATAACTCGACTTCTCCGAATCCCAACCAAACGTCCGAGTTCTTCAGTTGTCAGCTCAAAGGTAGAAAGCGTGACAAGCCTTTGCACGGGAAAGTGCGGGCGATATCGTGCAATCAAGGAGCAGGACGGAACTTGTTTCGGAAGTGAGGGAAAGAGCTGGAAAAGAAGAGTCACCTTCTTTCTTGACAGAAAATGGCCCAGAACACTTGTAAATAGAGCCGTTACAGTCGCGCTTTACATCTTTCAATTAGCTTGCACAAAGGTGCTGAAACCATTACAGGTTGAGGAAAAAGTCAGTTTGGTGTTTTACAAACACATGAAAGATCGAGATGAACAGAGCCAATCTTGAGAAAAAGAGTTGTGTTGTCAAGAATCGCTAGGCAGCGCGAATGGGTGTTCTCACTCAAAAGTGGGTTTTAAATCCATGCCGTAGATGGTGATGTCAAGCAGAGTGGTGCTGCTGTTTCTCTTCAAAGCAGGGTTTATGAAATGGCGCTAAAATCGCATCTACCGAGTAGGAGTTATTAAAATGCAAGGCAGTTTGCTTCGGTCAGTTTTCTTCGTTGGCGTCGCACTTTCCATCACGGCATGCAGTTCTGATGGCGGTGGCAGCACGAACACCGCGTCAAACAGCGGTGAAACTTCACCAGAGCAACGGAAGGAAGGCATGAAGTTCGTTGCTGCCGCCTACAAACTCCGCACAGAAGGTAAGATGCCTGAGTCGTTGGTGGAGATCGACAAGGCAATTGCTATCGACAAAAACAATTATTACGCCTGGCAATTGCGCGGTGACATCAACAGCGTGATGAACAAATCGGAAGATGCGATTGAAGATTTGAACAAAGCGATTGAGCTGAAACCCAATGATGCAGCGCTGATCTATGCAAGAGGAAAGTACGAGGGTCAAGCAAGAAAGTTTGACGATGCGCTGAAAGATGCACAGAAAGCAGTCAGTCTCGATCCGAAGAACATGGATTATCTGTACATGCGTGCAAGCGGTTATGCGATCGCGCAGGAATACAAGAAAGCAATTGCTGATGCGTCGGCTATTCTCAGCGCTGATCCGAAGAACATGAACGCGCTTCGACTGCGCTCAGTTTGCTATTTCAAATCAGGCGATAAGAAACGTTCAGCCGCTGACGATCGCGAATACCAAAGACTCGCAAGAAGCAATGCACGCGTCATTCCAGTAAACAGCATGCAGTAGTCAAGCTGCACTAGTTATCGCGTTTGTTGAATAGCGCATGGGCCCCTTGTTTTGCGTTTGATCATTCCTGTGTGAGCGAAGCGAATTGTTGAATGTAAACTGTCAAGCGGATCTAAGATCATGACTGGTTGAATGTTTTCGCGATCTCATTTCATATTTCTCTGACACTGTAAAGCAATGAAACGATCGGGCGTGCGCGCGAATCCGCGTGTTTGAGCCGAGTAGGTTATTACCCTTCCCCGCTTTATGTTTTTGCTCTCTTTCTCCTAGCTCGAATCAAGCCACTTCTTATGCTGCTTGGCAGTATCTGTAGCAACAAGCTACTGCGGAGCGGACTGGGTTTGAGTCGGTGAGCGAGACTTGGTAGATTGAGCGGCAGTGTGGTTTGGTGCGAACACCTGGTTTATCCGGCGTGTTTGTTCTTCACTGAACGCCTGTTACTCAAGGCTTGAGCTTGTTTCAACAAGAATGAGCGCGCATGAACTGACGGGGTATCTGCAAGATGAAGAAGACCTTCTTGCATTCGACAAATGTCTCCATCAATGCCTTGAAGCGTTGTTTTCTGCCATCGGGAGATGAAGAAAACAACGTGGGGCAACCTGTCGCGAGAAAGAAAGCGCGACACAACCGAAGGATATCCCCTGCCATGTCTTCACTGATTTTCGGTGTCATGGTTATCGGGTTGATCGTGTGGATCATGCACAAATGCCAGCCCACGCACGCACAAGTGCAGGAAACGATTAAGCGTCAAGAGCGTGCAGAAGCGCTGCTCAAGAGCGAGATCAAGGTCCAAGTGACTAGCCCGACCAAGCGGCTTGCCGATGTAAAGTCGCTCACCTGGCGTCCTTTCAAGGGCGTCGTCAATCACGACCTCATCGAAGTGCAGCCCGCCAAGAAGTACCAGAAGATTCTGGGCTTCGGAGCTGCCTTCACCGATGCGGCTTGCTACATGTTCAAACAGCTGGAGCCGGAAGTCCGCGCCAAGCTGTTCCATGACCTGTTTCACCCGAGCCGGCTCGGGCTGAACGTCAACCGCGTCTGCATGGGTGCCAGCGACTACGCCACCCATGAGTACAGCTACTGCGACAGCGATACGCCTGATCCGGAGCTGAAGAAGTTCTCCATCGCGCACGACACCAAGTGGATTCTTCCGATGGTGGAAGAGGCGCGCAAGGTGAACCCGGACATCTTCCTCTTCGCCTCGCCGTGGAGCCCTCCCGGCTGGATGAAGTCGAACAAGTCGATGCTTGGCGGCAACATGCAGCGACAGTACATGCCTTCGTACGCCAAGTACTTCGTGCGCTTCCTCGACGCCTACAAGAAATACGGTGTGCCGATTCAGGCTGTCACCGTCAACAACGAAGTGGACACCGACCAGGACGGTCGCATGCCCGCTTGCTTGTGGCCGCAGGAGTATGAAGTCGACTTCGTGAAGTGGCATCTCGGTCCTGCACTGCGTGACGCCAAGATGGACACTCAGGTGTGGATGATCGACCACAACTACAATCTCTGGGGACGCGCGATTGCGACTCTGGAAGATCCCGAAGTGCGCAAGTACTGCACTGCGATCGCGTGGCACGGCTATGTCGGCGACGCTCATCGCATGTCGACTGTGCACGACGCCTACCCGCAGATCGACTGCTACTGGACCGAAGGCGGTCCGGATGTGACGAACAAGGACTACGGCACCGATTGGGCCAAGTGGTCTCGCACGTTCACAGGCAATCTGCGCAACTGGTGCCGCGGCATCACTGCGTGGAATTTCGCGCTCGACCACGAAGGCAAGCCGAATATCGGTCCCTTCCCGTGCGGTGGTCTCGTGACCATTCACGGCGAAACGAAAGAGATCACGCCGAGCGGTCAGTACTTCGCGATGGCGCAGTACTCGAAGTTCATCAAACGTGATGCGGTGCGCATCGGGTCTGAAGGCGCTGCCAAGGACCTGGAGCACGTCGCGTTCGAGAACCCGATTGCCGTCGACATGTTCGGCAAGAAGGTTACCGACAAGAGCGAGAAGGTTCTCGTCATCACCAACAGCGGTGACACCCGCATCGTTGAAGTGAAGATGGGCGACCGCATCGCCACGATGGCGCTGGAGCCGGATTCGGTCACCACGCTGCGCTTCGAGTAATCGACGCCGAAGCGAATTCCTGGGAGCGTCGGCGGCTCGGCCGCTTCAGGCGCATGCAATGCGCCCCCACGCTTCTAGGCAGCGTTCTAAACGTAGTGTAAGGGCGGCGCAAAACGTTGCCCTTACAGCTTCGTACACCAAAGAATTTGGCGAGCGTGTTTATCGTTTCAAACGAAACACGCTCCCAATAAACTTAGGGAAGGGCGCATGCAATGCGTCCCGACAATCGTTGACTGTGTGCCACGCGCACACGGCTTGTTTCAAAACACCGGTCGTCGTTTTGACGGCTTAAATCCACCCAGGGAACGGAAACGGCTTCGTGTGGCAATTGGAATGCGCTCCTGTGCGAGCGACATTGCAATTCTGCGTGAGCACTAACCTGTTGGGCGCATTCAATGCGCCCCCACAAGGCTAGTTGCCGTTTCCGCTCTCCAACTGGAAACAGGGTCATGAAAAATGCCCTCACATCTCTTCCCTGGAAGCGGTTATACAGAATAGGAAAACCCTTCTGGGTGTCTGAGAAGCGGACCTCTGCAATCCTGCACCTCGTTGCTGTGCTCGGTCTGCTATCGGCTAATGCGTGGGTAATGGTGTATATGAACTCGACAGCCGGTCACTTCATGACCGCTATCGAGCAGCGCAACAACGCTGATTTCACCCATTACCTGATGATGTCAGCTCTGCTGATTCTTGCCGTGACGCCGCTGCAGGTGTTCTACGGTTATTTGCGCACGCGACTAGCGCTGATGTGGCGAAACTGGCTCTCCTCGAGCCTTTTCAATGGCTACTTCTCCAACAAGGCGTACTACAAGTTGCTGCGCAACAAGGATGTGGACAACCCCGATCAACGCATGACGCAGGACGTTGACTCGTTCTGCAATTCGTCGGTTGGGCTGTTCATCTCCATTCTCGACGCGGTGGTCAACGTGTGCATGATGTTCGGCGTGCTCTGGGCAATCAGCCCGATGCTCACCGGAGGCGTCATCGCATACTCCATCCTCGGCTCTCTGATTGTGGTTTGGATCGGTCGTGCACTGGTCCGGCTTCAGTTTCAGCAGTCGAAGACCGAAGCGGATCTCCGTTTCGGACTGGCTGAAGTCCGTCGAGAAGCAGAAGCCATTGCTTTCTACCGCGGTGAGGAAATCGCCAAGTCGCAGTCGAACAGTCGGCTGGGCACGGTGATTGCGACGCTGATCAATGTTGCTGGTGTCTACCGCAACATCCAGCTGTTCACCACACCTTTCAACATGCTCGTGGGTCTCATTCCCGCTGCCATCATGGCTCCGATTTACTTCCAGGGTGAAATTCCGTTCGGAACGATCACCATGGCGACGATGGCATTCGGTGCCATCTTCAACGGAGCGACGCTGCTCATCGGGCAGTTCGGCGGCATCACCAACTACACTGCAGTCATCAATCGCCTCGGCTCGTTTATCGAAGCACTCGATGCGGCAGGTGTAGAGCAGCTTCCGCCTGGCAAGTACATCGAGGTCCACGACGGTGAAACCATCACTTTCGACAAAGCGACCGTGATGACTCCCGACCTGGCGAAGCAGCTGGTCAATGAGCTCACTGTGAGTGTTCCTCCCGGACAGAGCCTGCTCATCACAGGACCTGACGGTGCAGGAAAAACCGCGTTGCTGCGCGTCATCGCGGGCATGTGGAACGCCGGCTCGGGCAGGCTGATTCGTCCGCCGTCCGACCAACTGATGTTCCTCACGCAAAATCCGTACCTGCCGCCGACTACTCTGCGCGAAGCGATTTGTTATCCCGGCATTGCACTTTGCCCGGATGACGAACGCATCATGCAGATTCTGCGCATGGTCAATTTGAGCGACCTCGCTCAGCGCTCGGGTGGTTTGGACACCGTGCAAAACTGGCATGACATGCTGTCTCTCAGTGAGCAGCAGCGTCTTTGCATTGCCCGGATTATTCAGTACAACCCGCGTTACGTGGTGATCGACGAGGCGACGTCTGCGCTCGAGCCGGAGGCTGAACATCTGTTCTACACGCTTCTGCGCACGCTGGGCACGACGGTTGTCAGCGCCGGCAACGGTATTGCGCTCTCGAAGTACCACACGCAAATTCTCGAACTGGCTGGTGATGGTTCCTGGCGGACCTATCCTGCTTCCAGCTACAAACCCCGCGAATTCAAGTGAGGAGGCAACACATGATTCGCACAATACGTGAAGTCATGAGTTATCTCCGTTCGCTGGCTTGTAAGATCTTTGGCTGTGGCAGCGCGCGAAAAACCGGCAACGGCAATTCGCAAAACCCTGCCGGCAGTCAGGAACGGAAGAAGCATGGTGAGCCGGTGGTGGCGCAAGAACCGACGAAAAACGACGACGACTTCGTCTTCCCGAAAGACTTTGTCTGGGGCACTGGCACTTCCTCCTATCAGGTGGAAGGCGCTTGGAACGTTGATGGCAAGGGCGAGTCTATTTGGGATCGCTTCAGTCACACGCCCGGCAAAGTCAAAAACGGGGACACGGGCGACGTCGCTTGTGACCACTACAATCGCTTTGCCGAAGACATTCTTCTGGCGAAGCGCCTCAATCTGAACAGCTATCGCTTCTCCATCGCCTGGCCGCGTTTGCAACCAAACGGTCGCGGTGAGTTCAATCAACACGGGTTGGATTTTTACGACCGCATTGTAGACGCCTGCTTGCAGAACGGCATCACGCCGTTCATCACCCTCTATCACTGGGACCTGCCGCAGGCGCTCGAAGACGAGGGTGGATGGGGAAATCGCGAGGTTTGCGAACTCTTCGCGGCCTACGCGGCGAAGTGCGTGGAGCGCTATGGCGACCGCGTGAAACACTGGACGACCTTCAACGAGCCGTGGTGCACGTCGTTTCTCGGTTACGAGAACGGCTACCACGCGCCCGGCAAGAAGGACCCGAAGCTGGCTGCGCAAGTTGCGCACAACTTGCTTGTCGCTCACGGATTGGCTGCTCAGGCGATGCGCAAGGTGGCGAAGAAACCAATCAAGGTGGGCATAGTGCTCAACCTCTCCATCACCGAGCCGTTCCATGCGGACGACCCGGAAGATGTGAAACTCGCGGAAGCGGCTTGGCGACGCGATTGCGGCGCCTATCTCGACCCGTTGTATCGCGGGACGTATCCAGCCGATCACGCGGCGAAGATTGGCGACTTGCGCGAAGGCGACCTGAAGATAATCAGCCAGAAGCTGGATTTCCTCGGCATCAACTTCTACTCGCGCGGCATCGCTTGCAAGAGCGAACTGCCATATCCGATTCCCGGCTCGACCTACACGGCGATGGGTTGGGAAGTATCGCCCTGGGCTCTGCGTGGTCTTCTGACGCGCATCTACAACGAGTACGGGCATCCCACTCTGTACGTCACCGAGAATGGTGCGTCTTTCGACGATGTCATCGAAGGCGAAACAGTCGCAGACACGAAGCGTCTCGACTACATTCGCGAGCACGTGCGGCAAGTCGCGCTCACCATCAAGTCCGGCGTGCCGATTCAGGGCTACTTCGCGTGGTCTCTGATGGACAATTTCGAATGGGCTGAGGGTTACTCTCGGCGCTTCGGCATTGTCTACGTCGACTTCGAGACGCAGAAGCGCACAATCAAGGACAGCGGTCACTGGTTTGCCAATGCGGCGAAGCAGAACCGCGTGTCGTTGAAGTAGCGTAGGGTCGACGCCATGCGTCGACCGCTTTAGTAGTCAGCGTGGGGGCGCATTGCATGCGCCCTTTTTAGTAGTCAGCGTGGGGGCGCGTTGCACGCGCCCTTTTCTGTAGAGTCGACGCATGGCGTCGACCGCTATACCTGGGAGCGCGGGCGGCTCGCCCGCATTTTCAGAATCCAAAAGCATTGGAGTTGGCGGCAGCAGTGCATCGGTTTCGACCGGTCGCTGCAGCCGCTTCTCCACTTTCTTTGCTTCTCTTCTCTGCTCAAATGCAGTGGAAATGAAAACAAACAAGATGTGTCAAACGCTATGAAAGGCACACCCCATGAGACAGTGCATCATCATCGCTGTGAAACTTCTGGCGATATTTGTCGCTATCGTAGGTACTTTCTGGTTGGTCAATCCACCTCGACAAGGACCAATCGTCGGCAGCATCGAGAGCCATTCTCCGAGCGAAAAGTGACGACGCAGATTCAAAACGATGTTCGACGATCTGAGCGCGAATGCTCAGAACGCCGGATTTTCTTATTGTTTGCCCGTGCAATACTAAAAGGAGTAGTAAATGTAGTTTGTTTAGGCGGCCATGCTATATGCTGAGCCCAGTCTTGGGAGCCAAAGCCGCAGCAGGAACGTGTGGAAGCTGTACTTGGTTTTTGGAGTTGCGTTAAGCAGGCTCGCTCTGCAATGAGACAGATACATTCTTCACTGACAGTGTTTAACCAATTTCTTCGGAACCCAATAGGCTCTGGAAGGGTTGCCGTCTGCAGGACCAAGATATTGAGCTGGTGCGGTTTTTTCTCCCGATGGAGAAGCCAGGCGCACGAGAACGACGGTCCCACTATTGCTCTCCACATACTGCGGAAACAGCATGTGCCAGAAGCCGTTCATGCCTTTTGCGGCGGGAATGCAAGCCATTCCTCCGAGGACTGAAAACACGATGCAGATCGCTGCAAATATGGTCAGGCTGCCTTTTGTCTTTAGTTCTTTCATCGCGTGTGCTCCGAAGTGCAGCCTAACGTTCCGTCAAAAGGCGGTGAACAATCCTTATGGCTTCCGGTTCTCCTTTCTCATAGCCCTCAACTAATTTGTTGACGGTGGGATTTGTCTCGGCGAATATCGACAACGATAAAGCGACTCTTTCGTCCATGGCACCGGGTTTGAGTTCGAGGACACCCCACTCAGCGCTTACTGCTGCGTTCAAGTCTTTGGCAGTAGCAGAAGATAAGCCTGCTTCCTCAAACGGCTTGAGAGGGCGTTCTCCATTCAGTGTATTGCGGAACAAGAAATCTTCTTGTTTGTGCGTCAGGTTGTTGCGCAGCAATTGTTCCAATGGTCCCGGCTTGCTCGCGTCCACGAGTCCCACACGCCCTCCGTTGCGAATAGCGGCTTGATCGCGCATCAGGAAACCTTCGAATTCGCTGATGGTCTTTCCATTTTTCTTGATGCGTTGAATTAGTGAGTTTTCGGGCGCCCATTGTTTGAGCTTGGCGACAGAACCGGCATGGTCTTCGCGCGCGATTCGAAGCTCTGCATTCAGTGAAAGCAACTCGTCCCAGGATTGCGCTTTTTGCCGTTTTTCTTGAATCGATTCGATCACGGCTTCTTTCACTTTCACTTCGGCGCGTAGCCCTTCCATCGCTGTTTCCACTTGTTTGGCGCGGGCTGAGCTGAGCGGCAAGAGTTCTTTTCTTGCCTGTTCGAAGATGGATTCAACTTTGCCGATTACAACACGATCGCCATGTGTCGAGCGGAATCGTAGTTCGTTTTTCTCTGGCGAAACATTGTCATGCTTGACGAAAACGTCTGTCTCGCCGTAGTTTGCGTTTACATGCTGTTTGCCGTTGATAAAGTACTCGACGATAGAATCTTTGGCGACATCAACCGCTGTTCGCGTGACTTCTTTATTGGATGAGCCATGCACAGCCCATTCGAGGTGATCGAGCGTCGTGTCTTTGAGATGTTTTGCGTAGTCTTGCACCATCGTTTTGTTGCCGCGAAAATTTGCGTCACTGGGCAAACGTTCGAGTTCATGCACGAACTGCCGCATTTCTGCGAGTTTTTCGACATCAAGTCCAGCCTTGATGCTCGGCAATTGAACGTCGCGCAAGTTCAATGTTGGCTTTAACCCACCTGCTTCACCAGTGGCTTTCATGAGGATTTGCCCGACTTCTGCGGGGAAGGAATCCGGCATGTCCGGACCTCTGCTGTTGGCACGGAACCAACTCTTTTGGATTTGAATGATGCCCATTGATCTGATGGCAGGCGGATTCTTTGCTTGCTCTGTGCAATCGAGCATATACATCTGACCAGTTTTTTGGTTGAAGATGACGATGTCCGCACCGATCATATCCATTGCAGAACCTTGTTCCGTAACAGCGGATTTCCAACCTTTTGCTTCTAGTCCTGTCTCTCTCAGTTGGTGTCGAACGATGTCGTTGACGCTGGATTCCTCACCTGTGTTGTGAGTCGCCCGGCGGAGATTCTGCATATTGTTGCTGTAATTTTGTACGTGATCACCAAGTTTGATTGGCTTGTTGTAGCCTTCTTTGACCTCTTGCGGCTCTGATGAAACACGTACTCTGTCTTTTCCAACAACCAAAGTAACGTCTTTGCCCACGACAGCAGATTTGCTCTGCATCGCCGCATCGAGCTGACAGATGGCTAGAACATCCGCCATGCGCGCGGCGTCGTAGTTGATGCCTTTGGCGGCGTCATTATGTTGGATGAAGAGGTCTTTCTTCGGACCATACTCTTGCAGTCCGAGCACGCGTTTCCATCCGCTTCCTGCTCCCAGGTGCTCACGAACTTTGACCATTGCTCCTTCGCCCTCGCGGACTTTCGCAACGGCTTCTGTGAGGGCTTTCTCGCCTCCTACAATCTTGAATTCGGCAGTGGTTCGTCCATTCTCGGTGGGCTCTTTTGAGGACCATTCGAAGTTCTGCCTGCCACTTTCGTGTCGTCCGCGGAACTGTTGATGCGCGCCCAAGCCCATACCAATCACGCCCATGGTCGTGATCGTCTCGAAGTTTTCGCGGGCGGTTGCTAGCCTTCTTTCTTGCAGGAAGGTGTGCATGTTGGCACTTACGAAACCTGCGGGAATCGCGGAAACACCGCCGGCCACAATATCGCTCTTGAGCAGCGGAGCTGCGACGTTGAATCGCAGTTTGTCAGCTGTCGATGCGAACATCTTGCTGGCGACGTTTTCTCCAACCGGCAAGAGTGCTGATTTCTCAACGCTGGCAAGACCGCCAAGGTGTTTCAGCCCTACACCTGTCCCTGCTAGTGTAAGCATTGTGGCACCACCTATGACACCATTGCCCAGGCGCGCTATGAAATAGTTTCTCTTGTCACCTTCCTCGACCGGGCGAAGCGCAAAGTCGTGAACGAAACCTGTCAACGTTGCTTCCTTCAGCGTCAATCCGATTTGGGTTTGCCGGGACAGTGTGTTTGCAAGCATGGCTTCTGTCTGCCCGGCACGAGTAAAAGCTTTGACGCCTTTGCCGACGCCCCAGAAAGTGCCCAGCATACCGATCGCGCTGCCGCTCTGTTGAGCCCAGTAGTTCGCAGTGCCAAACTCGGCGTGTTGTGGCGCCTCGATGAATTGAATGCTAGGCAGGACGTTAGTGCCGAAAGTCTTGTCGAAAGGCTGGACGAGCGCGTTGGCTGGGGACTGAATCACCGTATGCACGAGCGAGCGCCCAAAATCCTCAAGGAGCGAGGCGTTCTTATGCGGTTCCGCCTTGTTTTCAGTGCCGTCGCCCTGTTGGCTGTTCTGATTTTGCGCGTCAGCCATCTCCGCCTGCGAAAAACGGGAGACATAAGGACGATACGAGAGTGGCTCGGAGTTATCTGGCATATTTTGCGCTAGGGGTTAGTTTCTCGCCCGAATTTAAAGGCAAGCTATTAGTTTTTACCCGTAATTCTTGAATCTTGGACACTTAATGGCTCTTTCTTATGTTTATTAACTGGACTGAAATGTCTTAAAACGTACACTGGGGTGGCGTCTACGGTGTGCGGGCGGCAATAATGCCGCCCCTACGCTCCGCTGTATTCGGGCGTGCAGGATACGGGCCTGAGCGCTCCTGGCAGGATTCAGGAGCTGTGATTGACGTTCGGCAAAAGCTGTCATACGAATGTCAGACGGTTCGCCTAGTCTTGAGTCCTTGCATTTACTACCCCCCCGAGTGCACACATGTTCCGATCTGAAGAGATTGGGGATAGCGCAATCGCTTCTCCGAAGGTTAATACCGCCATCGCGTTGGAATCTGCTCAACTGCTGGCGGAGTACAAACCGCCGGTTCTTCCCGCGCATACAGGCGATTTCCTCGACCTGCCCAATCCGTATGGTGATAGCGAAGTAATGGACTGGAACTCTGCAACCGGTTCCATAGGCTTGGTTTCCGAGAACCAGGCGTCGGAAAAGAAAGGTCTTGCTTTTCAACCAGATGCGCCCAGGACCGTGAGCGTTGACGAAATCGATGCTCCCGACTCCCCTCGAAACTGGACTATGGCAATCGATCTGACCTCTGCAGGCGACGTCGAATTCCACGGTGAAAGAATTCCGACCGGCGCGGCTGGAAAACTGTCTGAGATTTTGGAACTGGCTGAAAAGACTCGCGATCAACCTGTCACTCTCTATGTACAAGCGACTCTGCCGTTGCCGCAAATTGTTAGAGAGGATGGCTCGATACGCACCAACAGGAACGATCTGGAGGTCGCAACTTACAGGTTGGAAGACGGTGAAATCACTTTGGTCGACCAAGGTCCGTCGAGAGGTTTCGAACACGATCTTGTCGAGTTGTTGAAGCGAGCGTCTGAGCGTGCAGGCGAAGGCAATCTGGGTCTGATCATTCAATCGCACGGATACGCCGCGAAGGGACTTGGTGGCGACAGCGGTGAAGTCAGTCTTGCTGAGCTAGAACAGGCAATCACCAGCGGTTTGGAAGGCAGCGGGAAGACCGCGCTCGACCTTTTGAATTTTGATTCTTGCTTGATGGGCAATCTCAACGTAATACAAGCTATGCAAGGGAATGCCGACCATATTGTCGCTTCGGCTGAAGTTGAGTCAGCTGTTGCTGACGCAGATGGACAAAATATGCGCACCACCCTTGGTGCTTTGTTGGACAATCCGAACTTGACTCCGCAAGAATATGCAGCCGTTTCGATTGAGCTGGCAAGCGCCGGACACAACGGAGAGACTGGAAACACCGATCTGGATTCGACAGGTACTTACACTCTTGCTCACATTGATGTCGAACAATATCCGCAACTGGAAGCCGGCGTGAACGCGCTTGGCGAGGAGTTGTCTGAGCTAATTGATGATCCGTCGCAACGTCAAACGCTTGTTGAAATGATGAACGAAATCAAGCCGTTTTCAGAAGGCGGAGCCATGTTGAGCGGCTCATTTGCGTCGGCAAATCGTGACTTGGGGCTCTTCTTGACCGAACTTGAGCAAGCCGTAAGCAGTGGCGAGTTGAAAGATCCCGACGGTTCGCTTTCAGAAACAGTCGGAGAAGTACGCGACGCATTAAGCGATGTTGTTCCTCAATACCATGGAGAAAACTTCGGTCAGTACGAAGAAATGGCAGGGCTTTCGTTATTTCTTCCCAATGATGAACATGTTGATGTGACGTCACTTTTGCAAGAAGCTTCACCGTTGAGGCACATGATTTCGTCTGTGAATAACGCCACTTTGGCTGATTTTAGCAAGCGCGAAAACTTGGTAAGGTCGTTGACGTACAATTTGGAAACGCTGAGCAGCTTTGGTGATACATCCGCTCTTGCCGCAGCAATAGAGAACTTGCGCACCGCTGAAGATCAAGCTCAAACTAATATTGCGATGGCGAATCTTCAATCATTGTTGGCTGACGCGAACGCACAACATTTGGGCGCTGCGTGGATGAACGCAAATCGACCCGGCTACAACGAAAGACGCGACGCGATTTTTGCTCAAGAACTCGAACAGATGCCGCCGGCTTGGAGCGACTTCATAAACTCATTGCGTGTGCGGTAGTTGGAAGCAATTGGAAATCGTAGGTTTGAAGTGTTTTGTGTCGCAGCGTCAGAACTGCAATCCGCAGTAGGTTCCTCATACATTCGGCCAGAAAAGGCGCATGCAATGCGCCGCTACGCTTCGCTGAATACGCCATCCTCCGCATATATGCGGCCAGAAAAGGCGCATGCAATGCGCCGCTACGCTTCGCTGAATACGCCATCCTCC
>Ga0164290_1000737_pt1 | contig 85798 bp, 63 predicted proteins | sample Micstemetagenome_FD_108782 | JGI IMG/M metagenome (GOLD analysis project Ga0164290, IMG submission 108782) | Contaminated culture microbial community from soil near Moab, Utah, USA - Microcoleus steenstrupii SON62 (Illumina Assembly) | ecosystem: Environmental > Terrestrial > Soil > Soil crust... | reverse complement strand
ATGCGATTCGGAAGCTGGCGCGGGAGAATCCCGAGTCGCGGATCGTGGTGATGGGGTGCTACGCTACTCGGGCACCCGATGAGTTGGCGAAATTGCCGAACGTCGTCGAGGTACTCACCGACAAACGCGAGTTGCCCGATCTGATGATGCGGTTCGGCGTCGTTGATGTGCCGACCGGCATCTCGAGCTTCGCCGGCCGGCATCGGGCCTATGTGAAAGTGCAGGACGGCTGCTTGCTGCGGTGCAGCTACTGCATCATTCCGCACATCCGCCCGCACGTTCACAGCCGGCCGCTGGACCATATTGCGGACGAGGTGTCGCGGCTGGTCGATAACGGCTATCGCGAGATTGTGCTCACCGGCATCCACCTGGGGCACTACGGGGTGGAGCAGAATTTCAACAAGCCGAAGGACGATTGGCTGCGGCTGGCGCACCTCGTGAAGCGGCTGGCGACGCTGCCCGGTGAGTTCCGCCTACGGCTATCGAGCATTGAAGCGACCGAAGTAACGCGCGAGCTGATCGGCGTGATGGCCGAGCATTCGGACAAGGTGGTGCCGCACCTGCACATCTGCCTGCAAAGCGGAAGCGATGCGGTGCTGCGCCGGATGCGCCGCCGCTGGGGCGCTCGGCTTTTCATCGACCGCTGCAACCTGGTCCGCGAGTCGCTCGACCAGCCCGCGATCACCACCGACATCATCGTCGGCTTTCCAGGTGAGACCGAAGAAGATTTTCAGGCCACTTGCCGCACGGCCGAAGCCTGCGGCTTTTCGAAGATCCACATCTTCCCGTTCAGCCCCCGCAAAGGAACGCCGGCAGCGGAAATGACCGACTTCGTCTCTTCGCAAGTGAAAGCGGAACGCCACGAGCGGCTGGCCCTGCTCGAACGCCAACTCCGCGACCGGTACTGCGAAAGCCTCGTCGGCCGCCAGCTCCAGGTGCTCGTGGAAGGCCAAAGCGACGCCGATCCCACACGCCTGGCCGGCACCAGCTGCCGCTACGCCCCTGTCGTGCTGCCGGAGGGCAACTACCAGCCAAGCCAACTAGTCACCGTCACTGGCCACGAATCCCGCGATGGCCGAATCTGGTCTCGCTCGTCCTAGGATTTTCACCACGAAGGCGCGAAGAGTACTAAGGGCGCACAAAGGAGAAAGAGACGGCACTGGCCGCTCTCCGCTACCTGCTTTATTCACTGTGAGGGTCGGTTTTCTCGCTCTGCGATTTCTTCGTGCCCCTTCGTGCTCATCGTGTCTTGGTGGTTAAAAAACAATCAAAGTCCGCCCCCAACCGGCAGAAGCCTTTACACGCTCGACCAACCGCGTATCATTGGCTGTTTCTGCGCCGGCTCGATTGAGGAGCAGTGCACTTCCGCCTCGGATGGACCCGGGTGCGACGCGAACGCACGTAGCCGAGAAGGTCTTTTGGCGCTTGGCCGTTTCTTCACTGTCTCCATTTTCGTCTCCTCAGGAGGGAAATCCGCATGACCTGGCAGCCTTCCAAGCAAGAACTTCTGGCCCAGACGGTCGAGCACGTCGACATCAAGCGCCACAACGTGGTGCCGCTCGTCGATGCCATGCAGTCGATGGCCTTCAGCGCCCGCGACCTGGCCCGCGCAGCCGACATCTACGACCGCATGCTGCGGGATACCGAATGCGGCGTGATCCTGTGCCTCGCCGGCTCGCTGATCTCGGCGGGGCTGAAGCAGGTGTTCATCGACATGATCCAGAACCGGATGGTCGATGCGATCGTCAGCACCGGGGCGAATATCGTCGACCAGGACTTCTTCGAGGCCCTCGGTTTCCGCCATTACATCGCCGACGAGCAGCTGAAATCGGGCATGTACGACAACCAGCTCCGCGATCATGCGATCGACCGCATCTACGACACGCTGATCGACGAGGAAGAGCTGCGCATCTGCGACGAGACGGTGAAGCAACTCGCCGATCGCCTGCCGCCGCGGCCGTACAGCTCGCGCGAGTTGATTCAGGAGATGGGCAAGCACCTGCAGACGCACGGCAAGACCGAGTCGATCGTGCAGACCGCCTACGAGAACGACGTGCCGATCTTCTGCCCAGCGTTCAGCGACTGCTCGGCGGGGCTGGGGATCGTGGCTCACTATCACGAGCGCCGCGGCCAGGCGAAGACCTCGTTCGACAGCGCGAAGGACTTCTACGAGCTGACGCAGATCAAGCTGAACAATCCGGTAACGGGGCTATTCATGATCGGCGGCGGCGTACCGAAGAACTTCGCACAGGACATCGTCGTGGCTGCGGACATCCTGATGCAGACCGATGCTCCGGAAGCCGAATATCCGCAGATGCACAAGTACGCGGTGCAGATCACGATTGCCGACGTCCGCGATGGAGCTCTCAGCAGCAGCACGTTGAAGGAAGCCTCGAGCTGGGGCAAGGTCGACACAACCTACGAGCAGATGGTCTACAGCGAAGCGACCGTAGCTCTGCCGCTGATCGCCGGCTACGCCTATCACAAGCGTGGTTGGGAGCAGCGGAGCCTGAAGCGCTTCGCGAAGATCTACAGCGACGTTGAACAGCCGGTCGGCTAGGCTTTGCTTTGGTTGTCTTTAGTGAACCACGAAGACACGAAGAAGAAATAGACAGAGGGAAGGGACAAAGGCCGCCCTTCCCTCTTTTTTTGCGCAATGAGCTACGACCAATCGAGCATAACCCTCGCCGGCTGACGAATGCCCTGGCCTCTTCGTGCCTTTGTGCCTTCGTGGTTCCTACCCTCGCCCTCAACCAAGTTGGTACGGCGAGAAGCCGACGTCGATGATGCTGCAGCCTTCGACGACGTTCAGGCCGAGGCTCTCGGCCTTCTCAATCAGTTCCGCGTCTGCTGTACCGGGATTGAGGAACAGCTCCTTACAGCCGCGCTGAGCGATGTCCTCCAGCAGCCCAATCCCCTTCTGCGGGCCGACGTACATCGTCACGCGGTCGATCGGCTTGTTGCCAGGGATGTCGACCACCGAGGTAAACACCGGCAGGCCTTCCACCTCGCCGCCCCGGACATTGACGGGATAGACCTCGTAGCCGGCCATCTGATGAGCCCGCAGGGACTTGTTGCCGTAGGTGCTGCGATCGGGGCGAGCGCCAATCACGGCGCAGGTCGGCTTGGGCATGATGGAGATCTCCTGCCCCCATTCTAGCGCCGCGTTCGCTTCAGGCTACTTCGGGTAGGAGGTAAACCACGAAGAAGCAAAGACACGAAGAAGTCCGAAGGCAAGGGTTACGGAACAGGTACCCCTGAGCTGCCGCCGTCTCTTCGTGCCCTTGTGTCTTTGTGGGTGTCAGCCTTTGTGGTCCCCAACGATCAAGCCGCGCCGCTCGTGGAGCGAAGGCCGCCCTGAAAGAACTGGCTGACACCACAAGCGAGTGAGCGAAACTGCACAGCGGGCACCATCACCGTCCCCCACCGCGGCGAAAGGGTTCGCGACCAACTGGCATAGTGATCCAGCCGAATCGCGACAAATCCGAACAAGCCGCCACGAAACTCGAACAGCTCTTCAGGCGGCAAAGGAGCTCGATCCCCAACTACCTGATAGGCAAACACCAACAGGCCGCGAAAACGCGATCCAAACAGGTTCTCCCAACTCGCAAGGCTTTTGAGTTCGTCGGAAGTCGACCAATTCTTCCAGTATTGCTTGCGCCGGCCCGTGGGAAATTTTCGGCCCTTCACATCAACCAACCACGAGCAGGGCTGCCCCACGGGTGAGACGATGAAGTCGGGGCTCTTCAGCGATTGACGCTCATCGAGCGACCGCTTCGCTTCATCGACGGCGACATACGGAATGCGGCGGAAGCGCAGATAGGCTTCAAATGCCGCTTCATACACATTGTCGCGCTTGGCCATGCCATCACCTCGCCGGAATTGTAGGCGGCTGGGGTGACAACAGTCTGTCGCGGCAAATTAAGCAGCCAAAATCGTCCGAATTGCCGACACTAAAGCGGCGGGGCCATCGGTGAGCGACACTTCGGTCGCCACCTGCTTCTGCAAGTCTTTTACTTGGCAGGTTTTAGCGTCGAGTTCCCGGGAGCCAGCAATGAGCGCCACGCGGAAGCCTCGCTTGTCTGCATACTGCAGTTGTTGGCCGAGCTTTTTGGCATCTGGGAACACCTCGACGCCGATCCCAGCACTTCGAACCGCGGTGGCCAATTCGATGTAATCGTTCAGCCGGTCCTTGTCGAAGAAGGCAATGAAAACTGGGGCCGGCGTTCGCACCTTTTCGATCCGGCCAAGTTCCTCGAGCGCCGCCAGCAGCCGATCGAGACCCAGCGATGCACCAATTCCCGGCAATTCTTGCGAGGTGAACAGAGCCGCCAGGTTGTCGTACCGCCCACCCGAGCACACGCTGCCGATCGTCGGCAGATCGCTGAGGAACGTCTCGAAAATGGCGCCGGTGTAGTAATCGAGTCCTCTCGCGATCGACACGTCGATCTGCAGGAACTCTTCCGGCACTCCCCCCGCGCGAGCGCCGGCGAGAATGTCGGCCAGACGGTCGACCCCCGCTTCGCCGAGCGAACTACCGGCGACGAGCGGCCTCAGCTGCGTCAGAATCTCGTCATTCGAGCCCTTCAGCTCCGCCAATTTGAGGATCTGGTCAGCTTGCTCGGGCGTCGTTCCGGCGGCCGCGACCATTTCTTCAGCTACCTTCTCGCGGCCGATCTTGGCCAGCTTGTCGAGTGCCCGCAGCAGCGCCGTGCTCTGCTCTGACAATCCAACCTTTTCCAGCAGCCCATTGAGGACCATCCGGTTGTTCACGCGGATCTGAAACCGCTCAATGCCAATCGCCCGCATCAAATCGTGAATGACTAGCGCCGTTTCAATATCGGAGGCAACCGACTTGGTGCCGATTGTATCGAAGTCGCACTGCATGAACTCGCGGTAGCGGCCGCGCTGGGTGTTCTCACCACGCCAAACGCTGCCGATCGCATAACGCTTGAACGGCAAACCAAGCTCGCCACCGTGCTGAGCGGCGAACCGAGCGAGAGGGACTGTAAGATCGAACCGCATTCCCACATGCCGACCGCCGTGGTCGTCGAAATGGTACATCTGGCGGTCCGTCTCATCGCTACCCTTGCCAGAGAGGATCTCGAAGTATTCCAGCGCCGGTGTATCGATCGGAGAAAAGCCATAACTGCGATAAACGCGCTGAGCCGTTGCAATAAGTTGCTCGCGCGGAATCATCGCCTCGGGCAAGTAATCGCGAAAACCCTTCAGCGTGCGAGGTTCGATTCTAGGCTTGCTCATGATGAAGCTGTCGTAACTGCAGATATCGCCCGTAAGAGAAACTTGACCACAAAGGCACTAAGAACACAAAGGGCGCACGAAGAGGACAAAATCGGAAGGGCTTAGTTCGCTCACCTAATGCGCCCTTCGTGCCCTTTTGTGTCTCTGTGGTGGAAGGCCACAAAACACCTAGCGCGCCACGCCCATTGGCAATACCGGCAGGCCCGCCGGTTTGGGCGACCGAATGCTGCCGTCCCGCGGAGGCGGAAAGATCGCCTCGATGTACTCGTACATCTGGTCGGGAGTCTCGAAATACTGCTGGTACGTCCAGCTATCGTCGTACTCGCAGGCCTCGGTCGTGTAATCGCGACAGATCTGCGGCCGCGTTTCATAGATGCCGCACAAATGGTCGTCGCGCAGGTTACGACACTTCGTGTGCACAAGCAGATACCAGGTGCCGTCGTCGACAAACACACTGGCCTGATCATGGAGCAGAAACCAGCGGATGGTGTCGTACTCGTTTCGCTCGGTCGGCGTATCGATTGGCAGCGCGAAGTACCGGCAGCACTTCGCGGTGCAGTAATCGCAGAGCACCTTACCGGCCGGAATCTCATTCCGCTTCGGCTTGGGGAGTCGCGGCAAACTCATCGACACAGCCTCCAAACTGCCGTCCTGCAAGCCAATCGCTTACTTCTTGCGATGGCGAATGCGGGCTCGCATGCGGCGCTTCTTCTGACCCAGCTTGCGACGACCACGTCCCGTTTTCTTCACACCCACCGGCCAGTCTCCTAGCAAAATCCAAAGTTTACGATGACCGCCACAAAGCGGGCGGATGATGACCACTCAATCGCATCGCCAACACGCTATCGCGTCGTCGGAGCGCGGAAAGACAAACCACGGAGTGTACCGCTTGGACGGCGTTGCTGACAAGTCGATGTGCAGCGCTGAAACGCTCGGGACCGCAGCGGGTGCGGCACCGCCCGATGCGGCACCAGACCCTCATTAAATTGCTCGCAAACCCATAGTCACCCGCAACTTAGGTGACCAGACGAGCGTTCGCCCTCGTTCCAAGGTTGTTCGCCCGAAGGCCAGGCGGACATTTGGCTATAGAAAGCAAAGGATCCGTTGCCCGGTGAGCCTCCATCCCACCGACAGCTCGGACCGGCGCAGTGGTTGCAGCCTCAGGATGCTGACCCTGGGGAGATTTACAGAGATGGTTGCCCATCGATCGGGACAGATTCATGAAGCCATTCGCCGCATCTTCGACGAGGCATGTTCCTCTGAAACTCCACTGGGCATCGTGGGACGCCGCTGCGCTGATTTGAGATCAGACCCGAACTGGCAGGGACCCGATGTCGACAAAGTCGGAGATGCCGTCCTGCGCTTGCTGGCTTTACACTTGCGCGACAAGGGTCCCTTGCGCTAGGCGTGAGCAGCAGTCGAGCTTGAAGCGTTCCTCACCTCGCGATAGGTTGAACCGCGCACCGGGCATTCGCCGATGGCTCAACTCTGCACGAGACGGTCAGCCGCATGGTCATTATCTCGGGAACTCGCATGGCTGGCAAAGTCGACGTGGTTCCTCGCATCGGCTATGTAAGCACGCGGTTCTTCCACCTTTACTGGGTGCCGCTGCTGCCACTGCAAAGCTTTCTTGTGTTCAGCGAAGACGGGGACAACGTCAACGGCGTGCCGCTCAGTCTGCAGTGGAAATCGGTGCTCGTCGGCTGGCTTCGTGGGGCGTCGTGGCTAACGCTGGTGGCCGCTCCGGTGCTGGCAGTTCTCACCTTTGCCGACAATCATCCGGTGCATGGATTTCTGGCAATCGGCCTGTGGGTACTCGCCGCACTGGCATTGCCGCTCACGCACTACCTTCCGGGAATTCGTGAGGCGAGCTACGAACGAGCCCTCGATCTCGCGAGACGTACCGGCCTGTCACCTGAAACGCGGCTGATGCTCGAAGTCGCCTACGGTCGACTCACAGCCGATCAGGCGGAGCAAGAACTCGTCCGGCTCATCGAGCGCGAGCAGCCGGCTGAACAGGCCACCTGGTAACGAGTTGCTCTGGCACTGTTTGAGTCAGGCCACTATCTTCCCGCCCAAGTAACTCGCAACTGTCTGACACTGCGCTTGGACAGGCATCGATAGCCGTCGCCGCCCAGGGAGGGGCCGATGAAAAAGCTATTCTCACTCGCGTCCACTGCCTTCGCGCTCGCGCTCGGCTGGTATGTGCTGCAGTCGGTCAACGGCGGGAAACTGCCTTCCATTCCGTTTCTCGTGCCGGGAACTCCGGCCAGCACAACTTCGGGCGATGTGCCGGCGCGGAACGTCGACTCGGTCCGTGTCGCCTCGTTCAACATTCAGGTCTTCGGCGAGCAGAAGATTAACGAACCGAACGTGATGCCGATCATCGTCGACATCCTCCGCAACTTCGATGTAATCGCCATCCAGGAAATCCGCGCCCAGCAAGACATTCTGCCGCGACTCATCGACATGCTCAACGCCGGCGGCCAGTTCCACTACGACTATGTCATCGGCCCTCGACTGGGCCGCTCGAACAGTAAGGAGCAGTATGCCTTCGTCTTTGATCGCGCCACCATCGAAGTCGACCGCGTCCAACTCTATACGCTCGACGATCCGGACGATCTGCTCCACCGGGAGCCACTCATCGGCTGGTTCCGCGCTCGCGCAGGAAATCCTGGATTCACCTTCTCGCTCGTCAACATCCACACCGATCCGGACGAAGTCGATCGCGAACTCGATGTGCTCGACGATGTGTTCTACGCCGTGCGCGATGACTCGCGGCACGAAGACGATGTGATCATGCTCGGCGACTTCAACGCCAACGACACTCACCTTGGTCAATTGGGCCAGGTGCCGGGACTGGTGCGAGTCGTCATGAACGCGCCAACGAATACTCGCGGTACAGCCCAATACGACAACATCCTTTTTCATCAGACCGCGACTACCGAGTTCACCGCTCGCGGCGGCGTCTTCGACTTTCTGAGGCAGTACAACCTATCGCTACAACAGGCGCTCGCGGTCTCCGATCACCTGCCAGTCTGGGCCGAGTTCAGCGTATATGAGGGAGGCAATCCCGGCCGCCTCGCGACTCGTCCCGAATCGCGCGAGTACTAAACTACCTTTAGCCGGAAGTTAACAACTTCCGGAGCGGCGGCGAGTTTGTCCATTCCACGTCGCTCCGTCCTCGCTATCCATTTCCCGCTTGCTGCCTCGTCTTTGCCAAGGTGAGACTCTTCGCACCTTCCTCCGAAGCTGTTAGCGTCCGGCTAAATCGGCTCCCTTGCCCGAATTGCAATTCCTCGCTTCGGAACGTTCAATGGGATGTTCGTTTCTGCACTGATTGCTTCCGCTTGCAAGGATCTCCCATGCCCCTCTCCGATCGTCGCCGCTTCCTCGGTACCAGCGCCGCTCTCGCCGGCGCCGCCGCTTTCACTTCATCGGTTTCCGCGCAGGAGAAGACCGCTCCAGAGAATATCGATGTCTCCCAACTCGGCAAAACACCCCACACGAAATTCGCCGTGAACATCGAAATGTGGTGGAACAAGCTCCCCTTCCCCGACCGCCTACGGAAAGCAGCAGAGTTCGGTTTTCCAGCCGTCGAGTTCTGGCCGATCCAAGGCAAAGGCAAGGACATCAACCAGATCGCCGATCTGTCGCAGGAGTTGGGCATCGAGATCGCCCAGTTCACCGCCTGGGGCTTCGAACCCGGCATGAACAATCCTAAGAACGAAGACGCCTTCATCAAAACGATCGAAGAAGCGTGCCCGGTCGCGCACAAGTGGAAGTGTCGGAAGATGACCGTCGTCGCAGGCAACAACCAACCTGGCATGAGCCAGGAGGAAATGCTCGCCCAGGTGACCAAAGCGCTGAAACGAGCAGCCCCAATCGTCGAACGCGAGAAGGTGATGATCATCCTCGAGCCGATGAACGGCCGAGTGAATCATCCGGGCCACTGCCTCTACGGCAGCCCCGATGCCCTGAAGATCTGCCGCGAGGTGAACTCGCCGTACGTCAAAATCAACTGGGACCTCTACCACATGCAGATCACCGAGGGGGATCTCTGCGGCCGCATGAAGGAAGGGCTCGATCAGATCGGCTACCTTCAGATCGCCGATCATCCCGGGCGAAACGAGCCCGGCACCGGCGAGATCTACTACAACCGGGTGCTCAAGCAAGCCTACGACCTCGGCTACCGCGACCTGGTCGGCCTGGAACTCAACCCCAAGACAACCGAACTCGCCGCAGCTATTGCGGTCGCCAAGGCCGATGTTTGGTAATAAACTCGTGCCTTAAGGCCACTAGCGATTCGGTCCATGAAGTACGGCCAGCCAATCGACGACCCATCGGAAACTCCGCTGCCACGGCGCGCCGCGGAGCCGGGTACATGGCTCCCGTTCGTGATGCTTCAGTTCGTAGGCTTTGTCGTCTGCGCTGCAATCATTCGTGCTGGCCCAAACACAGCCAGCGAGCGGCTCATCGTTCCCATCGTCTACGGCATCTTCTTCGGGCAGTTGATGCTCGCTGCCACGGCAACCGCGCTTACGACGTGGGACATGTTTTGGAGGCTGACCTTACCTCCGCTTTGGATTGCCTTGGAAGTACTAATCGCAATTGGCATCCAGGAGGGACCGGCAAATCGGTTCGGCGAATTGCTCATGCTTAGCGGCATCGCCGTCTTCTGCTGGGGACTTGCGCAGGTTCCGCTTTGGACTTTTCGCTGGTTGACGAAAGCTCGCCTACGAAACATTTTCGATCCAGCAACTACCACTCAGAAAGGTCAGTTCAGCATTGGACAGTTGCTCTTATTCACGTTGGTGGTAGCTGTCGTTCTGGGGATATTCCGCGCATTCGTCGAAGAGGATGTGTTCCTTCGGTTTTTTCGCATTAGCGGTCGAGATTTGTACATCTTCGCCGTTTTCATGAGCGGACTCGCAATCGCTGGAGTCGTAGTGATTGCCTGCGGACTCCGGCTGCAAATCAGGACAGCCACGCTCGCGATGGCGCTGACAGGCGTCGTCGGCACGATGGTTTGTATGTATGCAGCCTTCTACGACCTTCAACCATCGGGGCCTCAACACTTCCGGTCGATGCTCGCGAATTCCGTCGGCGGAGAGGCAGCCTGGCTAGCGATAAGCCTAATCGCGCTCCGTCCTACCGGCTTGCGACTGATGTAGATAGGGATCGAGCTTCGACTCGTTCCACAAGCTCATCACGCTCGGTGGAGATAGCAGTTCATCTGAGGGCTTCAGCTGGCCTCGGTGCAATTACGCAGTTTGATGGGCAGCTTGAATGCTCGACTGCGTGTCTTTCCCGAAAAATCGTCAAAGTCGACCACGCCGCGCGCCGATAACTACCCTGACGTTCGTATCGCTCGCGACGTTTGCCGAGACTTTGCGGACGACTGCAGCCTTCCGCTAGCAGGCTTCCTAGGAGCACCGGCCCGCGACTGGCCAGGAACTTAAAGTCATGAAGATCAACTCGTTCGCCAGCCTGAAGACGCTTTGCAGCCTGAGCTTGGTCGCCGCCGCCGCAGGCAGCACCGGCTGCCAGATCACCGAATCGGGCCAGACGCTCCCCAGCGGCTACTACGTGCAGGACGACATCCAGTACTTCCCGCCGGGCCCTGAGTTCAAGCTCTCACGCGAAGCCGCCGCGCAGAAGGCCTACAAGGCCGACTTGGAAGCCCAGCAGGCCGGACAATAGAAAGCTCTCAGTTTTCAGCGATCAGTTTTCAGTGCCGGAGCAGCAGCAGCAAATGGCTCGGGCCTCGCGGAAGTCGGAACTAAGTTCGAGAACTGCCTACTGAGAACTGACCACTGACAACTCTCTAAGCACCGCCGAAGTCGCCGGCGATTTGTTCAGCACGTAGAAGTGGACCCCAGGCACGCCCCGGTCCACAAGCTCCTGCACCTGCTGAGTGGCGTACTCTACGCCGACCTGAAACTGCCAGTCGGCGTCATCGCGCTCCGCCAGCCGGGCCAAGAACGACTCCGGCAGCCGAGCCTTGCACAGCGACGTGATTCGCTGAATCTGGGCCAGATTTGTCACCGGCAAAATGCCTGGCACAATCGGCGCTCGCACGCCGACCCGTTCGCAGTCATCGCGAAAGCGGAAGAAATCGGCGTTATCGTAGAACAGCTGCGTCACGACGACGTCGCCGCCGTTATCGACCTTCCGCTTCAGGTTCTCCAGATCGGCTTGCGGGCTGACAGCTTCCTGATGCACCTCTGGGTATCCCGCCACAGCGATGCCGAAGCTGGGAAACTCGGCCTTGATGAGCTTCACCAGATCGCTGGCGTAGCGCAGGCCGCCTTCGGTTGCAGTGAACTGCTCCTGCCCTTTCGGCGGATCTCCTCGCAGGGCCACAATCCCATCCACCCCCTGTCGCATCGCGGCCGTCAGATATTCTCGCAGTTGATCCACCGTCGAACCAACGCATGTCAAATGCGACGCCACCCGTACGCCGAACCGCTGCTTCACGCGGGTGGCAACCTCGAGCGTTTTGCTCTGCGTCGAACCACCCGCGCCATAGGTGCAAGTCACCATGTCGGGCTTGAACGCCATGAGCTGCTCGACGTTGTCATACATCGCCTGCTCGGCCGCAGCCGACTTTGGCGGAAACAGCTCGAACGAGAGACAAAACTTTTTGGCGGGGTAGAAAGACATGGAGAGCAAAAGTAATCAGTTTTCAGTGATCAGTTTTCAGTACGGACAGAAGCACAGCGACGCTCGTTGGGCACTGACGGCAGCAACCATCATCTCAAGAACTGAAAACTGTCTACTGTAGACTGAAAACTGGCTCGGCCCTAGCCGAGCCATAGGTGCAGCTTTCCTCCCAGCATATCCGGCAACGCCTTCTGCACGTAGTGCCGAACCTGTTTAGGCTGATAGCGGGTGCTCAGGTGCCCCGCGACGATCAATTCGTTACGGAACCGATCCCGCCGGTCGACCCAGTCATCGAGGTGCATATGGCCGTGCTTATGGATTTTCTCCTTGCGGTGTACTGGGGCAACAAAGGTCATCTCGGCAAGCAGAACTTTGCACTCATACAGTGCTGGGCAGGCGTCGAGACCTTCCGGAGCACTATCTCCCAGATAACCGACAAGCGGAATTCGCCGCTCCTCCGAAACCTCCTTGCCCGATAGCCGTACATCGCGGATCTGATCGCCCGTGAGATTCTGATACTCGGCTTTGAGCTTCTTCCGCCGTTCCCAGATCACGTAGCTGAGCGACGGGACGGTGTGCTTGGTCGCCGCCGCGGTGACGATCAACTCCCGTGAAAGCTCAAACTCGTCTCCAGGCTTCACACCGATCAGTTCGCAGGGCAGACGTCCGCGATCAAGTCGCGACACTACGCGCAACAGGTGCTCTACCAACTCAACCGCATGTTCGGGCAGGTAGATCACCGGCGGATCCATCTTCATCATCCGCCGCCGAGCCACGTAGACCGGGAGCGCCGCAATGTGATCGAGATGGGTGTGCGACACAAACCACGTCGGAGTGCCCATGAAGTCCCACGGCTGGGCGCCGAGATCGAAGCCGAGCTTCAACTCAGGAATGCGCCAGTACGACTGCACCGCCGCGCGCGACCAACCCTCAATCGTGAGCTCACCGTGCTTGAGCGACTGAAACGGAACGTTATCGACCATGAACACTCACAAACCCGCACTCAGACACTCAAACACGCTCGGCGAGCCGGGAACGAAGGTCCCCGGAGGAATCCCAGGGGACGCCGCCGCGACATTCACTTGCTGTCGTTCCAGTAGATCTTGACGTTATGGGTCGCCCGCCCGACCGCGACCACATCGGTCTTGCCGTCGCCATTCAAGTCACCTGCTGCGGCGTCTTCCACTGCGACGCTTCCCGGATCGACCACAATCCGTTTCCACTCCCCCTTCGCCGCATCGATCGGATCGTAAACCCGCACGCCGCAGCGGTTCTCGGCGTCGAGATTGTCGCGCACACCGATGATTAGTTCTTCGTCCGCGTCTTCATCCAAATTGGCACACCACACCGCATGTCCCCATTTGAGCTGCTCGTCAAGCACCTTGCGGGTCCACAACTTTTCGCCCTCGCCGCTGCTATCGCTGCTCGGCGGCGTGTAGACCACGACTTGATGGCCATGCCAGGGTTCGATCGTCGCGATGTAATCCTTGTTCTCTCCCAGCCTACCGTGTTTGATCTCGCTCGCCCCTTTGTTGGGCGAGGTCTCCTGATTACCGGTGCCAATTCGCGTGCGGTTCCACTTACCGTCCTTACCGCGCTCGAGCAGGTGCACCCCTTCAAAACTGACGATCAAGATGTCCGGCTGGCCATCGCGGTTCAGATCGGTGACCTGAAAGTTGTGCGTCACGTGCAGATCATCATTCAGCACCTCGCTCCTCCAAGGCCCCTTCACCGGATCTTCGGGAATGGCAAACGACAAGAGTCGCACGCCGTTCTGGTTCCAGTCCGGAGCCTTGGTGCCACGACCTTGAAGCGGGGCGACGATCAATTCCGGTTTGCCGTCGCCGTTCAGGTCAGCGAAGTTCATCCGGTGAACCGTCGGCTCTTCGCCAATCGGAAACACTTCCCACTCCCCGCCGGGCTTCCCCTCGCGAATCCACTGAATGGTTCCGCCGCTCTGGGTATTGGTCGGCGCCCACCCGGCGCCTACCGCGAAGTCGAGCTTACCGTCGCTGTCGATATCGGCGGGGGCAAAGCAGACGTTGTCCTTCTTCGTTTTCCCTTGAACGAGGACATGCTCTTCCCAGTTCGGGTTCGCGAGCCAAACAATGCGGTCGGTGTCAACAATGCAAATATCAAGGCGGCTGTCGCCATTCATGTCGAGCAGCCGGACCGCATATCCGACCCCCAGCTTCGTCGGCAGCTCCTGGTCTTTGAACGCAATTTCGGCTGCCGAACCAACGACGGCTAAAGGGGCCAGCACCGCCAATACCGCTAGAACCATCCGTCGCATAAGTCACCGCCTGAGGATCAAAGAGGAAGTTCGCCGGACGAATTCGCCACAACAGGTCTACTAGGGGGTCGACGGGCTGTTGCGCGGAGCCCGCCCGCATCACAAAACATTAGCCTTAAATATTTTACATTTTTAAAACAGATATACAACCATTCCCGCACCACTTCAACCAAAAATACCACCAACAGGGGGCTCGCCACAACACTTCACAGCTCACCACTCACCGATTCTCGGTCTCCTTACGAGCCGCCAGCAACTTCGCAATGTCGTCCGTAATGTCGAGATCCTCCGCATAAACGATTCCGCGATTCAGCGCTGCCAGCACCGCCTTGGAATCGGCATTGTTCCCTTCCACTCCGTCCTGATGCCGGAGAACCAGGCGGATGCCGCGCTGCTTGCAGTAGTCGCGCACCACTACTTCGACATCGCGGAACACGGCCAGGTACGCCTGCCCCTCGCGGTCGAGCAGCTTTTGCCGCTCCCGGTTAACCGTTAACTGCAGTTCGGTTCGCAGCCGGGCGAGTTGCAACTGAAGCTTCTCAAAATCTGGCGATCCCTGCGGCGTGCGCGTTAGCCGGACCTGAGTGCTTTCAATTTCGCTCTGCCGAACCTGGATATTCCTCTCTAGCTCCGCAGCCTCCGTCTTCAGAGGCTCCAAACGGCCTTGCAGCTCGGCGTTTTCCTTGAAGAGTTTGTCCAACCGGATCACGGCGACCGGAAATACGGAGTCCTTCTCCGGCGGGGCGGAAGGCTGGCCTGAACATGCGGGTGGTTCCTGACCCAGCGAAGTTCCCGACAGCGCAACCTGAGCCGCAGCAAGCACTAAAAACAGCAGCAACACTCGCTGACCCAACCCCGGCATGACATCCCCTCCACAAAGCACCAATAGCTGGGCGTTGATTATACGCGCTCTCTTTGCAGCGTGCGCTGCCCAGGAGAAGCAAGGGTCGGCCCCGGTTTCTCATGGCGAAGGCGAGACTTCTGTTTGTCCGTCGATCATGGCCGGTTCGATCGCTCTCCCTCCGACAAGACTCTTTGTCGACCAAAAAATGGTTGCTTTTGCGCGGATCATCTGGCACCATTAGCGCCTACTTATCGGTTGCCCGTCGTGTCGCTGTCTCAGACGTGGTTGGGCCCAATCATGACGATCTCGCGTCGTTTCGGTCGTGCGCGGATGCGCTCCGCGTTGTGTTCTCTGCCAGGCTTTACACTGGTCGAGTTGCTCGTGGTGATCGCGATCATCGGAGTGCTCGTCGCCCTGCTCTTACCCGCCGTGCAATCGGCGCGAGAAGCGGCCCGGCGAACGAAGTGCGTCAATGGAATGCGGCAGGTCGCACTCGGTCTGCACAACCATCACGACACCTTCGGCCAGTTTCCGCACGGCACGTACAACTCGATCGATGGCACCGGGTCGACCGTTTACGGCAAGTTCGATCGCCGCTGCTGGGCGCAAGACCTGATGCCGTTCATCGAGCAAGGTCCGCTCTTCGACAAGTTCTTTGCCTTCATGGAGACCGGCGCGAGCGCACTTGGTTTTCCGGATCACGACAAGCCGATCAAAACCTACGTCTGTCCTTCCGACCCTAACAGTCCCAAGTTCGATACCTATTGGGGCGGCGCTGGCACACCCGAACAAGGCTTCTCGGCCAACTTCGTGCTCTGCGGCGGCAGTGAGTATCTCAACGGCAGTGGCACCACGGCACAGAAAACAAGCACCGAATTGAACGGCATGTTCTACGCCGTCTCCAAAACTCGCATGGGTCACGTCACCGATGGCACCAGTAACACGGTGATGGTGGGGGAACTCATCCTTAGCCCCGATGTGACACAGCACGACATCCGCGGCCGCTACTTTAACCCGGCCCACTGCGGAGTGCTGTTCACGACTCGCATCACACCCAATACGCTCGTGCCCGACCACCTGAACTGGTGCACTGCCAGCAACGCGATCAAGCGCGCACCGTGCGAGTGGATCGGGGAGAACCAGTACGTCTCGCTCCGCAGCTATCACCCAGCCGGCGTGAACGTGGCGATGGGTGATGGGTCACTGCGTTTCATCGCCAACTCAGTCGATTCGTCGACCTACAAGTCGCTGGGCAGCCGTGATGGCGGCGAGACGATTTCAAACTTCTGAGACAGCCAACTGATTCGTCATCAGTCCTTAGCCGGCGGATAACACCCACCGGAGAATGACCGGTAGTTCAAGCCAGACTTCATCCGTCCCGCTCATGCATCGCACCGCTCTAACCGCGTGGCTTCTCGTCGCTGCCATCGCCGGCTGCGACTCCGGTGGCACCGAACTCTATCCCGTCAGCGGCACAGTGACGTTCGACGGTCAGCCGCTACCGGACGCCGAAATCCTCTTCGTCCCCGCCGACGGCAACGCCAACCCCAGCCCCGGCCGGGTCACCGGCGGCAAGTACGAGTTGAAGAGCCCGCCCGGCAAAATGAAAGTTGAGATTCGCGCCACTCGAGAGTACGGCGAAGTCGATCCCGCCATGGGCGCACGTCCTCAAAAACAGTACCTCCCCTCCCGCTACAACTCGGCCAGCGAACTAACAGCCGAAGTAAAGGCAGATGGTCATAATGAATTCCCGTTTTCACTGACGGAGAAATGAACCAGAACGATGGACTCTTGGGGGGGCCTAAAACCCAGACCGCCTGGTCGTTTTCTTAGAGGAAGTTTCGTCCCCGGCTCGCCGGCTGACTGAAGCGGTGGTGGTCACCCACTCCTCGACAATCTCGCAGTCGGGTAGCGATTCTAGGAACGTTCGGCCGTACGGTTTCGTTTTCATTCGCGGGTCGAGGATCACGACCATGCCGTGGTCTTGCTGCGTGCGGATAAGCCGGCCGAATCCTTGGCGGAGTTTGATCACCGCTTCGGGAAGCTGGTAGTCGCGAAACGGATTGCCCCCTGCCTCGCGGATCGCTTCAAGTCGTGCCTCGAGCAATGGTGCATCGGGCACACTGAAGGGCAGCTTCGTGATGATCACGTTCTGCAGCGCATCACCTGGAACATCCACGCCCTGCCAGAAGCTATCGGTCCCCAGCAGCACGCCGCGAGGGTTCTCGCGGAACCGCTGCAGCATCAAACCGCGCGGCGAACCCTCCGCCTGGCTGTAAAGCGCGAGATTCTTCGACGCCAGCCACGGCGTCAGTTCCGCAGCCGCCCGGCGGAGCGATTCGTAGCTGGTGAAGAGCACAAACGCGTGGCCGTCGGTCTGTTCGATGTATTTTCGCAGCAGCGGCCCGCAAGCCGACTCGAATTTGTCTTTCTCCGTCGACGGATCAGGCAGGCCGCGTACCAGAATTAGCTTCGCCTGCTCGCGGTAGTTGAACGGGCTGCCGAGCTTTAGCGTGTCGCTCTGCGTGAGACCGATGCGCGACTTGAAGTAGTCGAACGCGTTCTGCTTGCCGGTCGAGAGCGTAGCACTGGTGAGGACCACACTGCGAGTCTTGTCGAACAGATGCTCGCGCAAAACCGGCCCGACATCGATGGGCGCCGCCGACAACGTTATCTTCGGCCGCCCATAGCGCATCGCTTGCGATTCAACCCAGTAGACCGAGCCGGGCAATTGCTGCTCGACCCAAGCAGTGGTTTCCGCTGCCAAAGCAATCAGCCGATCATGCGCCGAGAGGTAGTCCTGCTTCTGCGCGTCGTCCTCAAAGCGCTCGCCAACCTGCCGCACTTCCTTGGCAAGCTGAGTCAGGACCGGGCTGAGCGGGTTGTGCACAAAGTTTGGCTGATGTACGCGGCCCGTGCCGCGCGTCATGTGCGAAACTCGAGCATAGAGGTCGTCAAAGAACTCCTCCATCTTCCGCTGGCATTGCAGCACGCGATCCTGCACGTCAGTGGCCCGTGCCGCGACGAGCAGTCCCTTTTGCGTGCGCTCGTTGTACAGCTTATTGAGCAGGAATTGCACCTGTCCCGACGTGATGCCAAGGCCCAGATGATCGCCGGCCACCGCTTCGATCGTATGAGCTTCATCGAGAATGACCGAGTCGTAATCGGGCAGGATGCTCACGCCCAAGCGGCGCAGGGCCAGGTCGCTGAAGAACAGCGCGTGATTGACGATCAGAATCTGGGCGTTGTTCACCCGCCGGCGGGCTCTCCAGTAAAAACAGTTGCCGTAAGTTGGGCAGTTGCGCCCCATGCAATTGCTGCTGTCGCTGGCCACTTCGTCCCAGACACTGCTCCGCGGCTTAAAACTGAGATCACTGAGCGAGCCGTCGCCGCTTTCCTTCGACCAGGCGACCAGCTGCTGCAATTCATGCAGGTCCTCGTCGCTCGAGAACAAGTGCCGTGATCGGCTGGCGGTGCTTTGCAATCGCCGGAGGCTGACGTAGTTCCCCCGCCCTTTCACGAGCACGGCGGTGAACTCGCGCGGCATCACGCTCCGCAGCAGCGGCAGGTCCTTGGCGACGAGTTGTTCTTGCAGACTGATGGTGTGGGTCGAGATAACGATCCGCCGCTTCGGCTCGCCGTCGTCCGCTGGTGCCGCGCCCGAATCGTCCTGGTCGGCCGTGGCATGCAGAATGGCCGGCACCAGGTAGGCGAAGCTCTTGCCGACCCCGGTTCCCGCTTCGACGACCAAATGGCGTCCTGCCGCAAGAGCCTGCTCCACGCCAGCGGCCATTCCCAGCTGCTGCTGTCGGTGCTCATACGCGGGCAAACGGGCGGCGATTCGCCCACCTTCGCCCAGAATGTCGGCAGCCGAGAGCATGAGTCGTCCGGGAACTTGATGGCGACGGAATCGCTGGGCGGACCGCACCCGCCTGAACAAAGTTCCACCTTACCAGGATCGGCGAAAATAGCCCAGGGAGAAGCACCGGCGGTTTACGGTTCTAGACGCTTCCGCCGTCGCGGCTACGTATTAAGATAGAGCCTCGCCGCTCGCACCTTTCCCTCTTATCTTTCGCAAGCTCCGCATGGCTATCGAGTTTCCCTGCGCCAGCTGCGGCCAATTGGTGCGCACTCCCGACGCCGCGGCGGGCAAGAAGGGCAAATGTCCGAGTTGCGGGCAGGTCCAACGCATTCCAGGTGGATCGACACCAGCCCCACCGCCTCGACCCGCTCCCCAGCCAGCCGAAAAGAAACTGACTCAGGCATCGCCTGCCAAGACTTCTACTGCTCCGCCCTCCCCCCCCGCCTCGACCACTTCTCAAGTCCGCGCCAGTGACGCCAGTCGCCAGCGGCCGGCCATTTCGGAGCTGATTCGACCTGATCCGCCGTCGCTCACTCCGGCACCCGACGTCGCGCCCGCTCCCGCCCCTCTCAAGGCGGCCGAACCGAAGCTGCCTACTCAGCTGAGCACAGCCGGCAAAGGCGCCTCGCAGTGGACGTCGTATGTCAAACGGGGCGCCGAATCGCTTCGACCAGCGCCGATGCCCCCAGCCGACCCTCGCGTCGCCCCTCGCCCACAAGCGAAGCCGCACGTTCGTCCGCCGCTTGAGCCACGGCCCCAATCTCCGCCAGCCGCGGAACCTCAACCCTCCGCTACGGACGCATCGAAGGGAGAGAAGGCCTCGCAAGGGATAGACCAACCGGCAGAGCAAAGGGGAAACACGCTCGACAAGCCAATTGCGCCTGAGTCCGCTGCCGAGTCGGCCAAAGCCGTTGCAGTTGGGGAGGCTGCCGGCCACAGCGTTGCGACTCCGGCTGCGGAGTCGCCGACATCACCGGCCGACAAGTTGGAGTTCCGCTGTCCCAGTTGCGGAGCGACTAACCGAGCTCCACTAGACATGGCGGACAAGAAAGGCCGCTGCCCGACCTGTCGAAGCGTACTGACGATTCCATCGGTTCCGCGGCCCAGCATTCTTCCATCGGCTGGAGACCCACCCAGCCCAGTAGCGCCGAAGCCGTCGGCGAAGACTACCGCCACTCCGCCAGCTCTACATGCACCCGCGGTGCCTGGATCGCACCCTGCGGCGACTTCGAAACCGGACTCGCGCACGAGCGACGCACCACCACTTGAACCAATCGCTTCGGGTACGAAGTGGGTCACCGCTCCAGCCGCCGAGGCGTCGCCGGCCCTCACACCCATTCCAGCAGAAGAAGATATCCCGGAACTCACTCCGCTCACGCCGGAGCAAATCGCTGCTCTCGCCGGCATTCCGGCGCCCGGTTTTGCACCTGCTCTCACCCCGCTTGGCCCGGCGGGGGCAATGGCCATCGAGCCGATTGCTGGCCTGGTTCCGCAGAGCTATCTGGCCCCAGTCGCAGTCGGCCATGCAAGTCCAGCGGCTATGCAAGCGCCCTGGACGCCGGCTGCACACTATCGTCGGGGACTGCCGTGGGAACGCGACACTACCGTCGGCCCGCTCATCGAAACGCTCGTCACAGTCGCCTTCAATCCCGCCGCCGCGTTCCGAGAGATGTGGCAGGCGGGCGGAATGCCCCAGGCGGTCGGCTATGCGGCGATCATGGCCTTTTTCATGGCGGTGATTACCGGCGTCACCACAATGATCTACCTGGCGGCGATTGGAGCACTTGCCCCGCTGACGATGCGGCCACCTGCGATGGGACCCTTCCAGCCGTCCCTCCAGAGCCACATTTTCCCGGCACTAATGCGATTGACCGGTCGCATGATCGCAACCAACTTCGGCAACAGCGTCTTTCAGCTGTCGGTTTCGGCGGTCATCACTAGCGGCCTGACCCACGGGCTGATGCTGCTGTTTGGCGGGGCTCGCGGCGGATTCGGTACCACATTTCGCGTGTTTTTGTATTGCATGGCTTCGACCGCGTTGCTCCAATTCGTCCCCTGTGGGGGAATTTGGGTTGCATCGGTCTGGACGTTGATCATCCTGATGGTCGGAATGAGCAGCGCCCATGATGCAAGCGGACTCTCGGCTGCCGGAGCGGTTTTTCTGGGAGTTGGAGTGTATTACGCCCTGCTTTCGTTGATATTGTCGGTGTTTTCTCGAGGATCGTTCGCCGCACCCTTGGGACTGGGGTTCTAGCTCTGGGCTGATGGTCGCGGATTTGTCGGAGTGTTGATCACATGCCAATCGAGTTTCGCTGTTCACAGTGCAATCAACTGTTACGCGTGTCGGACCAAAGCGCCGGCAAATCGGCCCGCTGTCCAAAGTGCCAGACTACGCTGAAAGTGCCCGGCGAACCGGCAGCCGCAACGCAGCCGACTGCCCCGACACCCGCGGCAGGAGGCAACGATCCGTTCGCCTTCACGCCCAGTAGCGGTGGTTCGCCATTTCCTAGCTCGCCGACGCCGGCGGCAGGCGGATTCGGTGGCGGCGCTCCGCCGAAGCCCGACCCGTACGCTCCGACGGGCTTTGGTTCGCCGTCGAATAATCCGTTCGGTGAAGCTAAACCGTTTGGCGGAGGCGGCGGGAGCACCACGCTCGGCATGAACCCCTACGCCTCGCCAGCCGCCTCGGCGAGCTTTGCACCCTCGGGCCTGGTCACCTCACCGTATGGCGTGCGGCCCGGATTGCCGTGGGAAGCCAATCAGTCGGGCGGCACCTGGTGGGAGACGACCAAGCTCTGCTTGCTCAACCCGACCCATGCCTTCAGCATCATGCGGCAGGAAGGGGGGTTCGGTAACCCGATCATGTTCAACTTGATCGGCCAGATGATCGGCGCTGGTTTCGCTGCAGTCTGGCAGGTGCTCTTTGGCCTGGTGGCCATGGGAGCGGCGGGCGGCGGCGGCGAGGCGGCCGGCGCCGTGATCATCAATATCGTCGCACAAGTCATCGGTGGTCTGGTGGGAGCGGCGATTGGAGCAACGATCGGAACTTTCATTGCCGCCGGCATTACGCACCTGTTCTTGATGATGGTGGGCGCGGGCAACAAAGGATACGAAGCAACGTTCCGTGTGATGTCGTTCGCTCAAGGCTCTCTTGCCTGGACGCAGATCATTCCCATCCTTGGTCCGATCGTGGGCGGCATCTGGGCGCTCGTGATCCAAGTGATTGGTCTGGCGAAAGCCCAAGAGACGGATATCGGCAAGGTAATCATTGCGATCGTGCTGCAGATCGTTGCCTGCATGGTGCTCATCGCGATTCCGGTCCTGCTGATCATTTTCGCCTTTGGCGCAGCAATCGCCGGCGCCAACGCAAACTAGCTCGGAAAATCGACGAACCTTCGACCGGCACCGAAAAACTCCGTCCCAGGCTAGAGCCTGGGACGAAACGGACGCGAGGCTCCTGCTTCGCCGGCCCCGCTCGAATAGATGACGGGCAGAACACGTTAGCAGCGCACGGAGGCCGAGCCACCGGTTAGTTGCGTCCCAAGCATGAGCCGGGAACGGAGACGTACGTCAATCTTTGGCGAAGGTTAGTGCGGCTCATTCGCGTGCAGCGCTGCGTGCGCTGCATCATCGTGCGGCCGATTGTCATGACCGCGCTCTGCGGTCAGCTCGATGTGGTCGACCAACTTCACGTTCGCACACTCATCAATTTCCGCACTGCGACAGGCCAGATAGTCTGGAATGAAGAACCGGCACGGCCCGCCGCTCTTTGCCGGCAGCGGCTCGCCGTTCAGCTGATAGATGAGCAGACCCTTCTCGCGCACTTGCTCTAGCGGAACGCTCGCGTGGAAGTTGTCGGCCGAAGCATGTAGCGTCAGCCACTTCGCCTCACTCTTAGCGCCGACCAGCTTCAACAAACCACTGAGCTTGATCGCGTCCCCCTTGCGTCCCTCGGCAAGCTGACTGACGTCGACGATTTGTTCTTCGGGTTGTAACGAACGCAAGTCCGCAAAGGTCAAATCACGTGGTTGCTCAACGGCTCCCGTGACTCGGAGGAGAACTGGCTGGGTCATGATCGCCTTAGTCAGCACGGGTAAAAGCAAATGGACGTCGCCCCCGATCGAGAGCGACGTCCATTGTAATCATCTCACAAGCTGCCATTAGCAACTTGAAATTTCAGTACTACGAGCAGCCCATGCTGTTACCGCAATTGTGACACAGGTAGCAATTGCCGTTGCGGACCGTGATCGCTCCACAGTTGTCGCAGCTGGGGGCGTCGAGCTGGAAGCGGGCGAATTGCTCGCTTCGCACGTTAGGGCCGCCGTTGGAGTCGACTTTGGTGGCGACCGCTGACGCGTCCGTCTCCGCCGACTTTTTGGCGTGGCCATTTGTGCTGCCGTTGGTATGTCCGTTCGTCCCGTTTGCAGAGCCATTGGCAGGCTTTGCTACAGGAACTGGAACAATCGTGGCGGCTTGGGCAGTCGTTGCCGGCGTGCTGGTCGGCCCGCCAACCTTCTTGGCGACGGGCATCGGCTGTGAGGCATCTTCCTCCTGGCCGCCTGGCAGCTTCGCGGCGGGAGCTCCGCCGTTCGCTTCGCGGTAGCCGGTGAGGAACATGATTCCCATCCAGCGGAAGATGTAATCGACGATGCTCTTCGCAACGCGAATGTCCGGATTGGTCGTATGACCCATCGGCTCAAACCGCATGTGCGAGAACTTGTTGACCAGTGCTTCCAGCGGCACTCCATACTGCAGCGAGATCGAGATTGCCGTGCCGAAGGCGTCCATCATGCCGCCGACCGTGCTGCCTTCCTTCGCCATCGTAATGAACAACTCGCCCGGGCGACCGTCCGGATAGAGGCCGACGTTCAGGTAGCCCTCGTGACCGCCCACGTTGAACTTGTGGGTGATCGACTGACGGGTGTCCGGCAGCCGTTCGCGACGCGGCCGTGCGACGACCTTCTCCTTCTCCTCACCCTTGCTGCTGTCCTTGGTCGACAGCGGCTGGCTCTGCTTGCTGCCGTCGCGGTAGATGGCGAGGGCCTTCAGACCGAGCTTCCAGCCCCAGGTGTAGGCATCGGCGATGTCCTGCGGCGTGACATCGTTTGGCATGTTGACAGTCTTCGAGATCGCGCCCGAGAGGAACGGCTGAGCGGCAGCCATCATCCGGACGTGAGCCCGCCACTGAATGCTGCGAACACCGTTGGCCGGCTTGAAGGCACAATCGAATACCGCCAGGTGCTCGTTGGCCAGTTCCGGAGCACCCTCGATGGTGTCCTGCTCGTCGATGTACTTGCAGATGGCCTTGATCTGATGATCGTCGTAGCCCAGCTTGCCCAGGGCGAGCGGAACCGTGTTGTTGACGATCTTCAGCATGCCGCCGCCGGCAAGCGACTTGTACTTCACCAGCGCGATATCGGGTTCGATGCCCGTAGTATCGCAGTCCATCATGAAGCTGATCGTGCCGGTCGGAGCGAGCACCGTCGCCTGAGCATTGCGGAAGCCGACCTTACGGCCCAGCGATAGCACGCTGTCCCAGAGCTCGCGGGAAGCATCCTTCAGATAGGCAGGAACTGCGTCGTTAATCTGCTCCACTGCATCCCGATGCATCTGCATCACTCGCAGCATCGGCTCGCGGTTAGCTGCGAATCCGTCGAACGGCCCCACCACAGCCGCCATTTCAGCGCTGGTGAGGTTAGCTGCGCCATGCAGCAACGCGGTGATCGCGCCGCACAGGCCATAAGCACCTTCCGAGTCGTAGGCATTGCCTTCCGACATGATCAGGCTACCCAGGTTCGAGTAGCCGAGACCCAGCGGACGGAACTTGTGGCTGTTGCGGGCGATGTCGTCGGTCGGATAGCTGGCGTGATCGACCAGGATTTCCTGGGCGATGAAGTACAACCGGCAGGCCGCCTTGAAGCGGGCCACATCGAAGGTGCCGTCGAGCTGACGGAACTTCATCAGGTTGATGCTCGCCAGGTTGCACGCCGTGTTGTCGAGGAACATGTACTCGCTGCACGGGTTGCTGGCGTTGATCCGGCCCGAATTCGGGCAGGTGTGCCAGGTGTTGATCGTGGTGTCGTACTGAACGCCAGGATCGCCGCACTGCCAGGCGCACTCCGCCATCCGCTGCATCAGGTGGCGGGCCTTCCAGGTGGGGCCTTCCTTCCCTTCATCGGTAACCCAGTGGGTCTTCCAGTCCAGGTCCTTCTCGCAGGCGTTCATGAACTCGTCCGTCACGCGAACCGACAGGTTGGCGTTCTGGAACAGGATCGAGCTGTAGGCTTCGCCGTTGAAGTTGGCGTCGTAGCCACCCTTCTCGATCAGGCAGTGGGCCTTCTTCTCCTCGCGCCACTTGCACTCGATGAATTCGAGAATGTCCGGATGCCAGATCTTGAGCGACTGCATCTTGGCGGCGCGGCGGGTCTTGCCACCCGACTTCACCACGGCTGCGATCTGGTCGTAAACCCGCATGAACGACAGCGGACCCGATGGCTTGCCGCCGCCCGAGAGCTTTTCGCGGTGCGAACGCAGGGTCGACAGGTCGGTGCCAGTGCCGCTGCCGAATTTGAACAGCATGGCCTCGCTGGTGGCGAGACGCATGATGTCTTCCATATTGTCTTGCACGCTCTGGATGAAGCACGCCGAGCCCTGCGGATACTCGTAGGGATTTTCCGGCTGTTCGACGTCCATCGTTTCCGGGTTCCAGCGCCAGTTGCACTTCGACCCAGTCACGCCGTACAGGTGGTGCAGACCAACGTTGAACCAAACGGGCGAGTTGAACGCGCCGTGCTGATGGAGACAGAGCCAGGTGAGTTCGCGATAAAAACGCTCGCCGTCTTCGTCGCTGGCGAAGTAGCCGTCCTCGATGCCCCAATCGGCAATCGTGCGAGTGACGCGGTGAATGAGTTGCTTGACGCTCCGCTCGCGCTCGGCGGTGCCGTTTTCGCCGTAGAAATACTTGCTTACGATGACGTTCGTCGCCAACTGGGTCCAACCAGCGGGGATCTCGACGTCCTTCTGCTCGAACATCAACTGTCCGTTCTCGTCCTTGATCTGCGCGCTGCGCAGTTCCCACTGCACCGTGTCAAACGGGTCAGCCGGCTGCTCGGGACAGAACAGAGGCTCAACTTTGAGCCCCTTGGAGAGTTCGCGAACGTCGTCCATTTTGGCTCCCGCACGGGCACGAGTACGCGGGGTGCTCACACTCGCCATCAGTCAGCTCCTTCTGCAAGATCGGCTCGGCCGGGAGGTGAAGAGCCCCGGCAACGGCATCATGCTTGTGAACAAATGATCAGATCAAATCCATCGGCTGCGGTCAACTTCCAAGTTCAGTTACGGTCGCTAACCCAGTTAAGTTGGGCGGTGTAGGCGATCGAGTGATTTCGACACCTTATCCACCATATATTGTAGCGCGACTGTAAGCTGCCACAACCATTAGGGGTCCGAGTTTACAGAACCACTAGGGGTAGTCAATCACAACTGCCGTCTTTGCCTTAGCTGCTAGCCCGCTCACGCCTTGCGCCTTAGCCCGGCAAAGCTCAAAAGTTTCTGCAGTGCTGGCAGCACTTCGCAAGCAGCAGCGCCGCAAGCAGTTCTGACTTATGAAGAGGCGATGAAGGCTTGCAGGTACAAATGGCAAAAATTGAAACGAAATTTGCTGAGGCTTCACATTGCTTCAGCGCTCGATCCGACCAACCGGCAGAGACTGCTGCCGGCGGCTGCAAGTCACCTGGACACTTGCGCGATGCCGCGGCCGCGTATCCCCGAATTCCATCCTAAAGATTCGCGATGCTTCCTCTTCCCCGACCGTTCTACTCGCGCGATCCGAGCATTGTGGCGCGTGAGCTAGTCGGCACCCTGCTATTGCGGCAAACGGCTGACGGTCTGGCGGGAGGGCGGATCGTCGAAACGGAAGCGTATCTAGCCGAGGGAGACACCTCCTCGCATTCATATCGCGGAAAGACGCGGCGGAACGCTTCAATGTTCGGGCCGGCCGGACATGCCTACGTCTACACAATCCACGCGAAGTGGTGCGTCAACGTAGTGACTGAGGAAACGGGCCGCGGCAGTGCAGTGCTGATCCGCGCGATCGAGCCGCTGTTCGGACTGCCGCAGATGCAGCAGAGACGCGGAAGGGAGAAATTGCTGGAGCTCGCTCGTGGGCCAGCCAGACTTTGCCAGGCACTCGACATTGACAAGCGCCTCGACGGGTGGGATCTCACGCTCGGGAAAGAATTGTGGATTAGCGAAGCGGCGCCCCAATCCACACCTGAGCCGATCGTCTCCTCGTCCCGCATCGGAATCTCGTCGGCTACGGAACTGATGCTACGGTTTTTCTATGAAGGCAACGCTTTCGTCAGCGGCAGGCGGACCATGCAAGTGAAACCAGTATCCGATCAGCCGTAATTCAAGCGCGATTGCGTCGTACGACTGATCGGCACATCGATCAGGGTCGGCGTGTCGCGCTGGAAGCTCGCAGTGACGGCATTCGCGAGTTCATCCGGCTCGCTGATCCGCATCGCTTCCACGCCGAACGACTTGGCCAGGCCAACGTAGTCGATCTCGGGTCCAACCAGATCGAGCCCTTCGAATTTCCCCTCGTTGGCCCGGGGCAGATTCAGTCCGCGCGCTCCGATTTTGAGGATCTGGTACTGAGCGTTGTTGCAGATCACGAACACGACGGGCACTTTGTACCTCGCAGCCGACCAGAGGCCCTGGATGCCATAGGTCGCCGCCCCTTCCCCCAGCAGAGCCAGCACCGGCCGATTCGGCCATGCTAGTTTTACACCGATCGAAACGCCCAAGCCCCAACCGAGCGACCAACCGCGATGACCGAAATAGCCCGTTGTGTTCTTGAGCACACCGAGCCGCTCGAACGTGGTGTTGGTCGTCGTGACGGCTTCCTCGACCACGGCCACGTCGTCGGGTAGCACTTTGCTGAGCGCGCCCATGAGCCCCAGCGGCGTCAAGGGACGAAGCGAAGCTTGCTCGGCAATCTGTTTGCGTAGTTTGTCACGCGTTGCGCTGTGTTTCGCCCAATGCGATTTCGCGCGATCCGTGAGCCGCTGCTTTAACTCAGGCCCAACCAGCGTGCTGAACACGGAGTTGAGTTCGGCGAGTGACGTTTTCGTGTCGCCGATCACGCCCACGTCGACCGCGTAGTTCTTGCCAAGCTCGCGCGGGCTCTCGTCCAGATGCACGATGCGGATGTGCTCGGGAATGGCCCGCGCCGGCTCGTGATAGACATACTGCCTCAGCAGATCCATGCCGACTACGAGCAGGGCGTCGTACTCTTGCAGCCGCTCGCGTATTTCGTGTGACCAGAGGGGCAAGCCTTGGCCGTTCAGCGGATGGTCACTCGGAAACGCCAGTCGGCCGTGCGTGGTGCCAGGCTCACTAATGACCGGAGCGCCCAGCGATTCCGCCAAGGCGACGAGTTCGGACATCGCGTCGCGCTCGGTTACTCGGCTGCCCGCAAGAATTGCTGGGTTTTTCGCCTGGGCGAGGAGGGCGGCGGCTTGCTGAATGGCTTCCAGCGGCGGGCGGACGCGAGAATTCGGCAATCGAATCGGCGACAAATCGAGATCGCCGGCAATCTCCATCTGGACATCGACCGGCAACGATAAAAAGACCGGTCCCGTTGGTGGTGTGAGAGCAATTTGGGCTGCACGGCGCACCGCAATCGGCAGATCCTGCACCCGATTCACCTCGACCGACCACTTCGTCCACGGCCGGGCGACCGAGACCATATCGCCGCCCAGAATCGGCTCTTCAAACTGCAGCCGGCGGTCCTGCTGACCCGCAGTCACCAGCAGCGGCGTTCCTTCGCGGAAAGCGTTGTAGAGAATGCCCATCGCATGGCCGAGGCCACAACTGATGTGTAGGTTGACCACGCCAAGCTGGCCCGACGCCATCGAAAACCCGTCGGCCATCCCCATGACGGGCACTTCCTGCAGACCGAGGATATATTGAAACCGCGAGTCGCCGACAAGCGCATCGTTGAGCGGCAACTCGGTCGTTCCCGGATTGCCGAAGATATACCGAACGTTGAAGCCGGCGAGCAGTTCGAGAAACGCTTGAATTCCGCTGATGGTCATACTGCGGATTGTAGCCGACTCGGAAGGCAGTCGAGTGAATCGCCCGCAAGCCTTCAGTCGGCTCGCACAAGCCGCCATCCGTTGGAGCGCAACTGGCTCAAGTTGAGCCAAATCCAAAAATGCTGACCCACGAGGGCCAAGGCGGGTATCGACTTTCCGAACGGGCCGTCCATGTTGCGAGGGCCAACAACAAGCAGCCCCAAATAGCAGGCTATCGCGACGAACACTACGGCTATGGTGCCAGACACCATATCGATTGCGGAAAAAGCCGGCGACAGCGAGAAGTACATCGTAAGCAACGCCGACACACTCATTGCCGTAACCACCAAAAGGAACGTAAGGATCGACTCCGTATTCAGCGAATAGAAACGCATCACCCGGGTCGGCTCGAATACCAGTCGTCCGAGTCCCAGCAACAGCCCGCTCACCAATGTAAGAATGAGCAGTTCTCGAATCGTAAATTGGCCACCGCCACAAAGCTCATGGCCTGCCCCCGAAACCAACTGGCTTCGGGAAATCTTGCGAGTGGTCCCAAACGGTAGCAGGGCGACGGCCCATGCTGCGATCCCTACTGAGCCGAACAGGAGACCCAACAAGATCGGCTCGCTAGAACCACCAAGGAATGTCGTTAGAAACACCAATTCAGCGGCAACTACGAGCGGCGGAACAACCAGCCGCTGCAGCATTGGCCATGGTCCAAAGGACGTTGCAAAGACAGCCAGCATCACTTGGCCAAAGATGATACTCCATACCGAGAGCGAGCCTGCCAGCCTTAGGCCGCTGCTCCTGAGTCCCAAATAGGACCCAGCAATGAGGAACACGACTATTAAAAGCGGTGCGCCAACCTGTAGCACAAAAATTCCGGCCCACATCTCGGAATCGCGTCGATCCCGAAGTGCTTGGCTCTCTTGCTCGCCGGCCTTGTGCATGGCAGGTAACCTTTTAGAAACAAAGCGATATACTTCGGGCAGTCGCCCAGGCCCGGCTTGCGAGGAAGATTCTAATGCTGCGGAGCACGATCGTCATTCCAGCCCGCCTAGCGTCGACTCGCTTGCCGCGAAAGCTGCTGCTTCGCGAGACTGGCAGGTCGCTGCTCCAGCACACTTACGAATCGGCGAGTCGGGCGAAGCTACCCGCCGGAGTGTGCGTGGCTGCGGACAGCGAAGAGATTGCCGCCGAAGTCCGCAGCTTCGGCGGCCGGGTTGTCATGACCGATCCGAATTGCGCCAGCGGCAGCGACCGCGTGGCCGAAGTCGCTCGGCAACTCACGGATATCGACGTGCTGATCAACGTGCAGGGGGACGAGCCGGAGATTTCAGCCGAAGCGATCGATCTAGCTCATCGGCTGCTGGAAGAGAATCCGGACGCGGTGATGTCGACGCTCGCCACACCGATCCGCTCCCGCGAGAAGCTGAACGATCCATCGTGCGTGAAAGCAGTTTTCGACGCCCGCGGCCGGGCGATCTACTTCAGCCGGGCTGCGATTCCACTGGCCCGCACTTGGGACGATCGGCTGCTTACCGCAAACCCAGCGGTTTACCACCAGCACATCGGCCTGTACGCCTACCGCCGCGAGTTCCTCCTGAAGATGGCCTCGCTGCCTCAGGCGACGATCGAGAAAGTCGAGAGCCTGGAACAACTTCGAGTTCTAGATGCCGGCCACACGATTCTCGTCGGAGTTATTGACGAACCGACCATTGGCATCGATACGCCCGAAGATTATCGGGCCTTTGTCGCTCGGCAAGCTCAAAGGTAGAATCGGTCTTTTGCACGGTTGAGGTCGCTGAAGGACTCAGGAATTCGAGCGGATGACCAAACACATTTTCGTCACCGGCGGCGTGGTTAGCTCGCTCGGCAAGGGACTTACTAGCGCCTCGATCGGCATGCTGCTGGAGCGCCGAGGCCTGCGGGTGCGGATGCAAAAGCTGGATCCGTACATCAACGTCGATCCCGGCACGATGAGCCCCTATCAGCACGGTGAAGTGTACGTGCTCGACGACGGCAGCGAGACCGATCTCGACCTGGGGCACTACGAGCGATTTACCCGCAGCCCGCTCACGCGGCATTCGAATTACACGACCGGTCAGATTTACCTGTCGGTGATCGAAAAGGAACGTCGCGGCGTCTACCTGGGCAAGACGGTTCAGGTGATTCCGCACATTACCAATGAAATCAAGGATTGCATCCACAAGCTGGCCGAACCGGACGTGGATGTGGTCATCACTGAAATCGGCGGCACGGTCGGCGACATCGAAAGCCAGCCGTTTCTGGAAGCAATTCGTCAGTTCTCGCTCGATGCGGGTAAAGAGAACTGCCTCTACATCCACTTGACACTTGTTCCGTACCTCAAGGCAGCCGGCGAACTCAAGACGAAGCCCACTCAGCACTCCGTTGGCCTGCTCCGCCAAATCGGTATTCAGCCGGATGTGCTCATCTGCCGCACCGAGCGGGAGATTGACCGGGACGATCGCGAGAAGATCGCTCTGTTCTGCAACGTGCCGCTCGAGGCTGTGATCGAAGAGAAGGACAAGGATTTTTCGATCTACGAAGTGCCGCTGAGCCTGGTCAACAACGGGCTCGACTCGCTGATCGTGAAGCGACTGCACTTGCAGGCTAAGCCGCTCGTTCTCGACGACTGGCAGCAGTTGCTGCACACACTTCGCAACCCAAAGCACGAGATCAGCATCGCCGTAGTCGGCAAATATGCTGAGCACAAAGACGCCTACAAGTCGATCTACGAATCGATCGACCACGCCGGCATCCATCACGGCGCTCAGATCCGCATCGGCCGCATCCAAAGCGAGCAGATCGAACGCGAAGGGGCCGGCCCCCTACTCAGCGGTTACGACGGCATCCTCGTGCCGGGCGGTTTCGGCGAACGGGGGATCGAAGGGAAGATCGAAGCGATTCAATATGCTCGCGAGCGGAAGATCCCCTTCTTCGGCATCTGTCTCGGCATGCAGTGCGCGGCGATCGAGTTCGCCCGCCATGTGATGGGTCTGGAAGGGGCACACTCCACGGAGTTCAGCAAGGACACACAGCACCCGGTGATTTGCCTGCTCGACGAGCAAAAGAACATCACCGACAAGGGCGGCACCATGCGGCTGGGCACTCAGCCGGCGAAGCTGGCGGAAGGTTCACACGCCCAAGAGTGCTACGGCCACGACCAGGTTTCCGAACGGCATCGGCATCGCTACGAATTCAACAATGTCTACCGTCAGCAATTTGCAGCCAATGGCATGCAGGTGACGGGTACTAGCCCGGACGGCAAATTGGTCGAGATTCTTGAACTGCCGGACCATCCCTGGTTCCTGGCTGTGCAATTCCATCCCGAGTTCAGATCAAAGCCGATTACAGCCCACCCACTGTTTGCCGGATTCGTCGGGGCGGCAATTGAGCGGCGTTCGCAGCGCACCGAGCGCTCCGGTGCCCTCGAGGCGCAGAGCGAAGCTTAGAAAAGTCCAGGCTTCTGCCCATTACACACCTGAACCGCTGATAACGCTGCACACTGTTCAGCCGGTGGATCTAGGGCGATTCAGCACTGGCTCCATTTCCTTCGGACGATTCGGCCGGCGCTTCTTCCGCCGGCTTCTCCTCAGTCGGGACGGGCGCAGGCTGGGGATCGTCACCGAATTTCAGATTAGCAGCCACTGCGTATGCTGCGTCCTGGTGCTGCTTGAGGAACTTCGGATACTCGCTGCCATCACTTCCCGCTTTTACATACAACTCGACCGAATACAGCCGCCCGTCACGTACTGTCTGTAATGATGCAATCGCACAGGGCTCGTCGTTGTACCGTGCCATCCGCACATGGCGGGCGAACACTTGATCGCCCAATATGATCGGTCGGACCGGCTCGACCGGCTTCTTCTTGCCCTCTTTGCTTTTGGCTGTCAGTGGGCCGATCAACTCCTCGACGTTCTCCTCGGTGACATTCGTCACCTCGGGCGACGGCGAGTCCGCGGCCGTGACGGCAATTCTCGGCAATTCGGCCGCATCGCCTTTCACGAATCGGGCCAGGTACTTCGCGTCTCGAGCAATCGGCCGCCAACCTTCCGGCGGCGCGACCTGCACACGGCCCTCGTCGAGCGGCGGCAAATACGCCTCGACAGCCGGCAACGAATCTCGCTCGCGCCGCTTAATCGAGGAGGAGCCTCCCTCGTCGACCTGTTCCCCGCCCTCATTAGCGTCACCGTTTTTTCCGGCGGTCCCTTGCTCACCGCTGCCGCAGCCGACCGTCAGTAAGCCAGTGAGCACAAACAAAAGTGCAAGCCACGAGACCTTCATCGCTGCATTCCCTGATTGAAGTGGAGGTTAGCGCCCCATATTACGTCGCTCCCCGAGGGCAATAAAGTCGTCCAGGTCTGAAGTTCGAGCCAAGAAGGCCCAGCTTGCAGCGAACGACAGGAAGCTAAACTGCCCTGGTTCGCTGGCTAGGTGCAGTTAGAATGGCGGTTTCGCCGACCCCAACTGACGAGCCCACCTTGTATGGAAGAACCCAAGCCGGCCTCTGCCTCCGCCACCGGTTTGAACGTGCCGCTGCGCGACCCAGGCTATGCCGCCTTGCTGGCATGGCTATGGCCAGGCCTTGGACATTTCTACCAACGACGATATGCCAAGGGCGCTCTATTCATGGTCTGCGTCTTGGCAACCTACTTTTTCGGGCTAGCGCTGGGCGAAGGCAAAGTCGTTTACGCTTCCTGGAACCAGACCGAGCGTCGCTGGCAGTTTGCGCTTCAGGCAGGCGTCGGACTACCGGCTGCACCCGCCGTCGTACAGAACCTTATTGTTCGACGCGGCGGAGAGCCGATGCTTCGCGGCCTGATGGCGCCGCCGCGCGACGCGGAGCAGTTGGCCGATTGGCACCTTACGCTGAATCAGCGATTTGAAATGGGGACGCTTTATACGGTCGTCGCCGGTCTGCTGAACATACTCGCCATCTTCGATGCCCTATGGGGTCCAGCCGGCGAAGGTCCGCCCAGGACCAAGACGAAAAAGACCGATAGCGAAAAACCGCCTGGCGGCTGACACCTCACCGTTCTTTACTAAAGCACATCTCTCACCAAACCAATTCGGCAGCACAGTACGGTTAATCTCTTATGCTCCCTCTCGCCGCAACTCTGCTCGCCGGTCAGATCTGGTACATGTTGCCCCTGATCGTCGCAGTAAGCCTCGTGTATGGCGCCACGCGGCACGAGGAGCCGCGTCAGATCGCCCGTCATGCCTTGAGCACCGCAATGTGGATGGTCATCTTCCTCGGCGGGGTGTTCCTGGTACTGATGCTCGTTTCGCTGTGGGTTTGAAGGTGCAAGACGCCTGGGACGTTGTCGTCGTCGGGGCCGGCGCTGCAGGATTGATCGCGGCAACGCAAGCGGCTGAACGGGGCCGCCGCACGTTGCTCCTGGAAAAGAACGCCCGGCCTGGCGTAAAAATCCTGATGTCCGGCGGCACCCGGTGCAACCTGACTCAGTCGACCGACAAGTGGGGGATCGTCAAAGCCTACGGCGATCAAGGCAACTTCCTTCATTCTGCACTCGCACAACTCGGTCCAGCAGACCTGGTGAAGCGAATTGAAGACGACGGTTGTCCGACGAAGGTGGAAGAGACCGGCAAGATCTTTCCGGTCAGCAATCGCGCCGGCGACGTGCTTGCCGCTCTAATGAAGCGCTTCGAGCGAACTTCGGCCCAGCTTGCGACTCAGGAACCAGTCGCAGAGATTCGTCACGAAAGCGAAACCTTCCGCATCGTCACCGCGAAGCGTGAACTGCAGGCTGCAAGCCTCATCATTACAACCGGCGGAAAATCGTATCCCGGCTCCGGTACGACTGGCGACGGCTACGCTTGGGCACGGTCGCTTGGTCACACCATCGTGCCGCCGCGGCCAGCACTAGTGCCGATAACGACAAACGCAACCTGGGTGCAACAGCTGAAAGGCCTGACAATCCCGGACGTCGACCTGCGAATCATGATTTCCGCCCGGGCAACGCCCGAGCAGCGTGAAGCGCTTACCCCTAAGAGCAAGGGGAAGCGGCAGCCCTATCTAGCACACCGGCGGGGATCGTTTCTTTTCACCCATTTTGGTTTGTCTGGCCCAGCGGTTCTCGATGTCAGTCGAGCCGTAACGGGATGTGAGAGTCCAACGCTTCTGGACTTGGTCTGCGACTTTTTGCCCGACGTATTGGCGGAGCAACTCGACGAGCGGCTGCGGTTGGAATGTGCGGCTGAGGGAAAGAAGCAGGTCATGGGCATTGTATCGCACCATGTGCCGCGGCGACTGGCTGAAGCACTCATGTCGGAACTGCAGCTCTCCCCCGAGTTGCGAGCGGCCGATCTCTCAAAGAAGGATCGAGCCCGAATCATCGCAGGCATCAAGCAGAACGCGATTCCAGTCAGCGGCACACGCGGTTTCGCCAAAGCGGAGGTGACGGCGGGAGGAGTCGCCCTGAATGAGGTGGACTCCCACACGATGCAGAGCAAGCTGGCGCCAGGTCTCTATTTCGCGGGCGAAGTGCTCGACCTAGACGGCCCAATCGGTGGCTACAACTTTCAGGCAGCGTTCAGCACCGGGTTGCTCGCGGGGATGCATGCTTAAGGGGATAATGGGGCCAAGAGGCAAAGAGGCGAAGGGGTTTCACAAATGCCCTTGGTACTTCGCTCCTCGTAACGATTTGGCGGATGCTTGTGTAAGCCGCCCCGCACATAAGGATGCCTCAGGCCGCCTTCGCCCCTTTGCCTCTTCGCCCCTCCGCCCCTAATCTGAGGGCATGACGACTCGACTTCCCGGTCCTGGACCCCGCGGGCATTGGTTGCTGGGTTGCCTGCCGGAACTGCGCCGCGACATCCTGGGTTTTTTCGAAGCGACCAAGCGCCAGTACGGCGACGTAGCTTATTTTCGTCTCGGCAACCGTCGCAGCATGCTGCTGAGCAACCCCGCCGACATCGAGCAAGTGCTGGTCACCGAAAACCGTCACTTCATCAAGAACTTTGCCCTGAGTTTCTTTTTGCAGCCGCTGCTGGGTAACGGTCTGCTATTGAACGAGGGGCAATCTTGGCTCAAGCAACGCCGGCTTATCCAGCCGGCATTCAGTCGGCAGCGAATCGAAAGCTACGCCACCGACATGGTCGACATGACGGAGCGGCTGTTAGCCGGCTGGAAGCACAATGAGCAGCGCGATATCGGCATCGATATGTTCGAGCTGACTATGGCGATTGCAGGCAAGACGCTGCTCGATGTCGACGTTGGCAGCCGCTATGCAGAGGTCGCCTCGCTGCTCGAGAAGGTGATGTATGGCTTTCTCGACCGCATGGCGAGTCCGATCCCAATCCCCTTCTGGGTTCCAACACCGGTTCACCTCCGGCTGAAGCGCGCGATCAACCGACTGAACGGCATCTTGCTCGAGATGATCAACGAGCGGCGGCAGAGTGGAGCGCAAGGCCACGACTTTCTGTCTCTTCTCATCAACGCGCGAGACGAAGACGACGGCAGCAAGATGAGAGATTCGCAGCTCCGCGACGAAGTGATGACCATTTTCCTGGCGGGACACGAAACCACGGCTAACGCGCTCACTTGGACGTTGTTTCTGCTGGGACAGCATTCAGAGATACAGGAGCAGCTGCATGACGAAGTGGCTGGAGTACTCGGTGGCCGCCGTGCCACGGCCGCCGATGCGATGAAGTTACCGCTCTGCGAGCGAATAGTACGCGAAGGGATGCGGCTGTATCCCCCCGCGTTTGTCGTGGGCAGGCGGCCGACGGGAGATATCTCGATCGGCGGTCATCCCATGCCTCAGGGAACCAATGTTCTCATGAGCCAGTGGGTGGTGCAGCGCGATGAGCGCTGGCACGAACGCCCGGACGAGTTTGACCCGAGTCGCTGGGAAGGGGACTGGCAATCCCGCATTCCCAAGTATGCCTATTTTCCTTTTGGCGGCGGACCACGGATCTGTATCGGCAACACATTCGCGATGCAGGAAGCAGTGCTAGTGCTCGCAATGATCGTTGAGCGGTTTCAACTGCAGCCAATCACTCAACCGCCAGTGGCTCTACAACCTGCAGTCACTTTGCGGCCGGCGGAGCCGATTTTGATGCAAGTGTTTGCGCGCACAGCAGTTGGCGGTTAGAAGACTTGGCCGCATATTGCTCAAAAAACTTGCTCGGCACCCGCCCTACGGGTTATCGTAGAGATGCCTCCTTAACTGCCTGCCCAGGCCGATTCTGGCTGTACGACGCTTTGTAGCGAGCCCTCTCCTGATGCGCCGACCTCAATTCCTCTCACTTGGCTGCTTCGTGCTTGCGCTGCTCGCGCTGCCTCTTGAGTCGCAGGGCGAGCCGCTGCAGTTCAACCGCGATATTCGGCCGATCCTGGCGGACACTTGCTTCGCGTGTCATGGCCCTGACAAAGCCAAGCGGCCGACGGACATGCGTCTCGACACTTTTGAAGGAGCCACCGCTGATCTTGGCGACTATGCAGGCATCGTCCCCGGCAAGCCGGACGAAAGCGAGATGTTCAAGCGGCTGATCACCGACAACGCCGACGAGCGAATGCCGCCAGCCGATTTCAATCGCCAACTGACCCCCGCCCAGATCGAAACGCTCAAGCGCTGGATCGAACAAGGCGCGCAGTACGAAAAGCATTGGGCGTTCATCCCGCCGCAGCGACCCGCGCTGAGCGAAGTGAAGCTTCTCGACTGGAGCCGCCAACCGATTGACCGTTTCATTGTCGCGCGACTGGAACAGGAACGATTGACCCCATCGGTTGAAGCGAACAAAGAGACGCTCATCCGCCGCGTCACCATGGAACTGGTCGGCCTGCCTCCGACGGTCGAAGAGGTCGACGCATTTCTCGCGGACGGGTCACCCGACGCCTATGAACGGCTCGTCGACCGTCTGTTTGCTTCGCCCCGCTATGGCGAGCGAATGGTGCTCGAATGGCTCGATGCAGCCCGATACGCCGATTCAAACGGTTATCAGACGGACGGCACCCGGGCGATGTGGCCATGGCGCGACTGGGTAGTCCGCGCAATGAACGCGAACATGCCTTTCGATCAGTTCACGATTGAGCAGCTTGCCGGCGATTTGCTTCCGCATGCGACGATCGATCAAAAGATTGCCACCGGCTTCAACCGCAACCACATGCTCAACGGCGAAGGCGGAGCAATTGCTGAGGAGTCGCGAGTCGAGTACGTAGTCAACCGCGTCGATACGACGTCTACGGTGTGGCTAGGTTTAACCATTGGCTGCGCTCGCTGCCACGATCATAAGTACGATCCCATCACGCAGCGCGAATTCTACGAGCTCTCCACGTTCTTCAATACGATCGGTGAGGGCGGAGGGGTGGATCGCCGCAGTGCAACTGCGGCTCCTACGTTGGAACTGCCGACGGAAGAACAGACCCAGCGCATCAACGAGTTGCAGGCTAAGGTGAACGAGTTCGAGCGTCAGCTCAAAGAGAAGACGGAGCAACTCGCCGCGCTCCAGCCGGAATGGGAAAAGACGCTCGATGCCAGCAAGCTGGAGACGCAATTGCAGGAGATTGTGAAGCTCGAAGCGTCTGCCCGTACCGCGGAGCAAGCGAAGAAGCTTTCGGATCACTACCTCGGCCAGAACGCCGAACGACAGGAGTTGCAAAAGCAGGTCGAAGCCGCCAAAAAGTCGCTCACTGATGCCAAGAACAGCGTCCTGATCACGATGATCATGGAAGAACAGCCGCAACCCCGCGACACGTTCATCCTGACACGGGGAGAGTATGACAAACACGGCGAGAAGGTAACGCATGGCACACCGGCGACACTGCCACCGCTACCGAAGACAGAAGCTGTCAATCGATTGACTCTCGCCCGCTGGCTTGTCGACGGAAATCATCCCCTCACTTCGCGCGTGACGGTAAATCGCCAGTGGCAGCAGTTCTTTGGAACCGGGCTAGTCAAGACGGCAGAAGATTTCGGTGTGCAAAGCGAACTGCCGTCGCATCCGGAACTGCTCGACTGGCTGGCCGTCGAGTTCTTTAGCGACTGGGATGTCAAGCGACTGCAGCGCATGCTCGTAACCAGCAGCGCGTACCGGCAGACGTCCAAAGCCACGCCGGAATTGATTGAGCGAGATCCCGAGAATCGTTTGCTGGCACGGGCGCCGCGGCTCAGGCACAGCTCGCTGGTTCTACGCGATCAGGCTCTGGCGGTGAGTGGACTCCTGACCGGAAGAGTCGGTGGCCCACCGGTAAAGCCCTATCAGCCGGACCGGGTGTGGGAAGATTTCAGCTTCGACCAGATCAAGTACTCGCAAGATCATGGCGAAGCACTGTATCGCCGCAGCCTCTACGTCTTCTGGCGTCGCTCGGTTGGCCCAACCACGATGTTCGACACCGCGACCCGGCAGACCTGTCAGGTCCGCATGCCGCGTACCAACACCCCGCTACACTCGCTGATCCTGCTGAACGACCCCGCCTACGTAGAAGCCTCCCGAGTGCTTGGCCAGCGGGCAATCCAGGAAGGAGGCCACTCGCCTCAAGAGCGAATCACTTTCCTAGTCCGTCTGCTCGCCTCGCGCCAGCCGAACGAACGAGAAACTGAGTTGCTCCTTAGAAGCCTGGAACGCGTAAAGCAGCAGTTCTCCGCGGATAAAGCCGCCGCCGAAAAGCTGGTGACAGTCGGCGAGTCTCCGCGCGACGCCAGCATCAATGTGGTCGAGCACGCCTCGTATGCCGCCCTGGCCAACATGCTGCTGAACCTGGATGAGGTCCTGAACAAAGAGTAACACGCGACATGCATCCAATCATCGAACAACAGATTGCCGAAACGCGGCGGCAGTTCCTCACCCGTTCTGGAACGGGCGTTGGACTGGCAGCTCTGGCATCGCTGCTGGCGCAAGACAGCGTGCGTGCCGACGGAAAACCGGGCGTCTCTCCCGATGCGAACTTCGGGGCCCTTCCCGGACTGCCACACTTCGCGCCCAAGGCGAAACGCATCATTTACATGATGCAAGGCGGCGCGCCGTCACATGTGGATCTATTCGATCATAAGCCAGGATTGGCCGAGAAGCGGGGCACTCCCCTGCCCGACTCCGTGCAGATGGGGCAGCGTCTCACCACGATGACCCAGGGCAAAGCCCGCCCGGTGCTGAACTCGCTGAAGCCATTCAAGCAATACGGCCAGTGCGGCATGTGGATGAGTGAGCTCGTTCCACACATGGGCTCGATCGCCGACGATATCTGCCTCATCCGCAGCATGCACACCGAGGCGATCAACCACGCACCGGCGATGACGCTGTTTTTCACCGGCGGACAGCAACCCGGCCGGCCGAGCATGGGGGCCTGGTTGTCGTATGGCCTGGGAACCGCCAATCAGGACCTGCCGACGTTCGTCGTGATGACCTCGCGCGACCGCGAAGCGTCATGCGGTCAGTTGTTCTTCGACTACTACTGGGGCGCCGGCTTTTTGCCGTCGAAGTTTCAGGGCGTAAAGTTTCGTGCCAGTGGCGATCCGGTGCTCTATCTCTCCAATCCTTCGGGCATGAGCAAGGAAATGCGGCGGGGGCTGCTCGATGATCTAAATGCCCTCAATCAATTCAAGCTACAGGAAAGCGGCGATCCCGAGATTGCCACCCGCATCGCTCAGTACGAGATGGCGTATCGCATGCAAACGTCGGTGCCGGAGCTTGCCGATCTGTCGCAAGAGCCGCAGCATGTGCTCGACATGTATGGGTCCGACGTAAAGCGACCCGGCTCGTTCGCTCAGAATTGTCTGCTCGCCCGTCGGCTGGCCGAACGCGGCGTGCGGCACGTGCAGCTCATTCATGCCGGCTGGGATCAGCACAATAACCTGCCAACGCAGCTCGAGATTCAGTGCCGCGACACGGATCAGCCGGCCGCTGCTTTGGTAAAGGATCTCAAGCAGCGCGGTCTGCTCGAGGACACGTTGATCGTCTGGGGCGGCGAGTTTGGCCGCACGGTGTTCGGCCAGGGGGACATTAACAACACCAAAACCCACGGCCGAGACCACCACGGACGCTGCTTCAGCCTGTGGATGGCTGGCGCCGGCGTAAAGGGCGGAACTGTCTACGGAGAGACGGATGAGTTTGCATACAACGTCGTGAAAGATCCCGTGCATGTGCACGATTTGCAGGCAACGCTAATGCACTTGCTGGGCATTGATCACACGCGGCTGACCTTCAAGTTCCAGGGTCGGCACTATCGACTGACCGACGTGCACGGTGAGCTTGTGAAGGGCGTGCTCGCATAGCGTGGGATCAACGCCCCCTTAGCCGGAGCGTGACACGCTCCGGAGAAAAGCGAGTGCGGCCCGCCGGTGCGAACTCATTTCAGGCACCCTCTTCCTGAAATGGGACGTCCACAACAGTTCCTCGGAACTTGGTTAGGTTCCGGCTAAGGGTAAAGCGATGGCGATTTCTAGACGCGTCTTTCTGCATTCAATCGCAGCCGCATCGGTGACATGTGCTGTTTCACAGTCGGTTGCTGACCCGGGCAGGGCGAAGACCGACTTCCAACTCGCCTGCATGACGCTTCCCTATAGCCAGTTTCCGCTCGAGCGAGCGCTCACCGGCATCAAGTCCGCCGGCTTCGAATATGTAGCCTGGGGTACGACGCACAAGGACGCTAACGGCAAGCAGGTTCCCGTCCTTTTTCCAGATGCTTCACCAAATACCGCGAAGGAATTGGGGCAGCGGTGCCGCGACTTAGGCCTTGAGCCGCTGATGATGTTCTCGACGGTTTATCCCGAGCATAAGAACGGTCTGGAAGTGCTCACCCACCGGCTCAAGCAGGCTCAGGCTGCCGGAATTGCGCAAGTGCTGACATTCGGTCACACCGAAGGAGGCAACGAGCGCGTGTGGCTGGAGCGATTTAAGAAGCTAGGGCCAATCGCTCGAGATTGTGGCGTGTTGCTGGTGGTGAAGCAGCATGGCGGCGACACGGGAACGGGCGAAGCCTGTGCGAAGATCGTCCGCGAAGTGAATGAAGCCGGCGTTCGAGTGAATTACGACGCCGGCAACGTGATGGATTATCTCGACGTTGATCCGATTCCAGACATTGAGAAGTGCGCTGACGTCGTCCGCAGCTTTTGCTTGAAGGACCACCGTAACTGGCCGAAGGATGAGGATTGTGCGCCTGGCCTCGGGCAGATCGATCACTACCGTCTCTTGTCACCTGTCGCATTCACCGGCCAGGAGATGCCGCTCTGCTTCGAGAACATTTTCGCGCCGCTCATGCCGCGGCCGACGACTGCGGACGAGGTGGATCAGCTCGCGCGGCGTGCGCGCGAGTTTGTAGATACGGTCATTACCGGACTACATGCAGCAGGTGGCCAGCCACCGAAAAGCTGAACAGGGAACCTGAGCAACGTTCTAGCGCACAGTAGCCCGGCCAATGGAGTAGTAAATGAATCCGCGTTCCCGGATCGTGTCCGGCTCGTAGAGATTTCGGCCGTCGAAGATGACGTTGCCGCGCATGCGGTGTTTCATCTCGCCGAAGTCCGGGTTGCGGAACTCGCCCCACTCCGTGTTGATCGCGAGCGCATCTGCCCCTTCGAGCACGTCGAGCGGCTGATCCCCATACACGAGCTTATCACCGTAAATCGCCCGCACGTTGTCCATGGCTTCAGGATCGTGCACCTGAACGCGGCAACCTTGCTCGAGCAGGAAGTTGATCAGAGTAAGGGCTGGTGCTTCGCGAATGTCATCTGTCTTTGGCTTGAAGGCGAGTCCCCATACGCCGAACACCTTGCCCGATAAGCCACCTTCGAAGTGTTCGCGGACTTTCTTCACCAGTACATGCTTCTGGTGGTTGTTCACGTCGTCAACTGCATCAAGCAGCCGCGGTTCGATGCCCACCTGCTTGGCGAGGTGAGACAGGGCGCGCACGTCCTTCGGAAAGCAGCTGCCGCCGTAACCGACGCCCGGAAACAAGAAGGCGAATCCAATGCGACGGTCGTGACCGATGCCACGGCGGACGTCATTGATATCGCCGCCCAGCCGCTCGCACAGGTTGGCCATCTCGTTGATGAAGCTAATTTTCGTCGAGAGCAGAGCATTCGCGACGTACTTGGTTAGCTCAGCGCTCTCGGGGGTCATCACTAGAAACGGTTTGTCGGTGCGCAGGAATGGCGCGTACAGTTCCCCAAGCAGCTTTTCCGCTTGCTCGGTCCGCACTCCGACTACGACGCGGTCGGGATACTGGAAGTCGTTGATCGCCGCGCCTTCTTTGAGGAACTCCGGGTTGCTGGCGACATCGCATTCGCGCCCGGTGAGTTCGCGCAGCCGGTTGTAGACCTGCGTGTTGGTGCCTACCGGTACGGTACTCTTGATGACGACTACGGAGTCGGTCGGAAGATGCGGGGCAATCTTCTCGACTGCCGACCAGAGATACTTGAGATCGGCCGAGCCGTCATCAGACGACGGAGTGCCTACAGCCAGGTAGATCAACTGGGCGGCTTTCACAGCGGTCACACCATCCGTGGTGAAGCGCAAGCGCCCCGCAACCGCGTTGTGGCGAACCAGTTCGGCCAGGCCCGGTTCGTAGATCGGGATGATCCCCTGCTCCAGCCGTTCGATCTTGTCCTGATCGATGTCGATGCAGGTCACCTCGTTGCCGCTATCGGCGAGGCAGGTACCCGTGACAAGACCGACGTAACCTGTACCGATGACTGCGATTTTCATTCTGAACTCCAAACCGATGCACTACCCTCGGCCGGCAGCAGCCGTGCGCCGACCGACGCCTAGCATATACACCAGCGTGAAAGTGCACTATAGCTTCTCTTCCGGTCCACCCGGCACATCCCCTTCCGCAGCCGGTTCGACTGCCGTCGCGGGCGGAATCTCGGGTGCCGACGGTGGTAAGGCGTCTTCTACGGCTGCTTCGTTAGCGTCCTGCGGCACACGAACCACGGCGACTAGCGAGTCTCCTTCATCCAGGCTCATGATCCGCACGCCATTCGTGTTGCGGCCGATGACGCTCACATCGCTAGCCCGGATGCGCTGCAACTTGCCGCGGGCGGTCATCATGAGCAGCTCGTCGACGTCGCTCACCGGCAGAATACCAACCACCGGACCGTTGCGTTCGCTGGTCTTGATATCACGAACACCCATCGTGCCGCGCCCCTTGGTCGGGTAGCGGTACGACGCCGAATCGCTGGCATCGTCTTCCTCGGACGATTCGCTTTCCGCAACGGCAGATTCCTCTGTGGCCTCATCCTCAGGAACATCGCCTGTGATCGGACTGTTCGGGCCTATCGGAGTTCGTTTGCCGTAACCATTCTCGCAAAGGGTCAGCAGCGTGGCATTAGGGTCGGCAACGACCATGCCAACCAGACTGTCGCCAGCACGAAGCTTGATGCCGCGAACTCCCTGGGCGTCACGCCCAGAAGCACGGACCGTCGCCTGGCGGAAGCGGACTGCCTGGCCGCGAGCCGAGGCGAGAATGATCTCGTCGTCGGTGCCGTGAACGGCAGCATCGACGAGCTCGTCCCCTTCCTTCAGATTGATCGCGATGATGCCCGACTTTTTTGGTCGGCTGTACTGTTCGAGCGGTGTCTTTTTCACGAGGCCATTGCGTGTGGCCATCATCAGGAATTGGCCTTCCCGCTTGAAGTCGCGAATGGCGAGGCACTCAGCGATCTTTTCCCCTTCCGTCAGACTGAGCAAATTCACAATGGCTCGACCGCGTGAATCGCGTTTCAACTCCGGCAGGTCGTAAACCTTCTGCCAGTACACTTTGCCGCGGTTCGTGAAAAACAGCAGGTAGTCGTGCGTGCTGGCCGCGAACAGGTGCTCGATCGGATCTTCATCTTCCGTCTCGGCCCCTTTGAGTCCCTTGCCGCCACGCTTTTGAGCGCGATAGGTGCTCGCGGGGGTGCGCTTGATATAGCCCTTGTGGCTAATCGAGACCACCATCATCTCTTCGGTGATGAGATCCTCGAGATTGACGTTGCCGACTTCCTGCCCGCTAATTTCGGTGCGGCGATCGTCGCCATACTTGCGGCGGATCTCAACCAAATCGGCGCGGATGATCGCCAGGATGTTGGCTTCATCAGAGAGCACGCGCAGATATTCGCTGATCTCCGCGAGCAGTTCGGCGTGTTCGCCGCCGAGCTTTTCTTGCTCGAGGTTCACCAGTTGGCTGAGCGTCATTCGCAGAATGGCGTCGGCTTGAACTGCAGTGAGGCGATAGGTGCCCGCCACACCTCGCTCTTCCTGGAACATGCGGAACCCGTTTTCGCCGAGTGCCCGCTCCATCATCGCCGCGGGAGCTTCGACTCCCATCAAGCCGACCTTTGCCTCGCCCACCGTGGCGGAAGCACGGATGATGCGAATGATCTCATCGATGTTGGCAAGGGCCAACAGCAAGCCTTCGACTGTATGCTTCCGCCGCCGCGCCTTGGCAAGCAGGAACTGCGTGCGTCTGCGAATCACCGTCACCCGGTGGCGAATGAACTCCTCGAGCATCTGCTTGAGCGTGCATTCTCGCGGCTTGCCGTCGACGAGCGCGAGCAGAATGACCGAGAATGTGTCCTGCAGCGGAGTGAATTGGTAAAGCTGATTCAGCACCACCTCGGGATCAGCGCCGCGTTTGACGTCGATCAGCAAATGCACTGGATGCTGCAGATCGCTGATGTCAGTGACTTCGGAGATGTCTTTGATCCGCTCCTCGTTCACCGCCTCCTTGATCTTTTCGAGCACGCCGTCGCGAGTGGCTTGATAAGGAATCTCTCTGACGACGATCCGGAAGCGATCTTTCTTGTGCTCTTCGATGTCGCAACGTGCGCGCAGAACAACAGCACCACGGCCCGTCATGTAGCCGCGGCGAATGCCGGCGCGTCCTTGGATGATGCCACCCGTCGGGAAGTCGGGGCCGGGAATGATGTCCATCAGCTCGTCGATGGAGACGGCCGGATCATCAATCACTTTGACCAGAGCATCGCATACTTCTCGCAAATTGTGCGGGGGTATGCTCGTCGCCATGCCGACGGCGATGCCCTGAGCGCCGTTCACCAGCAGGTTCGGAAACTTGCTCGGCAGTACGGTCGGCTCGGTGTTGCGCTCGTCGTAGGTTGGGATGAAGTCGACAGTATCGAGTTCCAGGTCGTCCAGCAGCATCGCCGCGAACGGCGACAGTCGGGCTTCGGTGTATCGCATGGCCGCAGGGGGCAGGCCGGCGATCGATCCGAAGTTGCCTTGCTTGTCGATCAGAATGTGGCGCATGTTCCATTCCTGGGCCATGCGCACGAGCGGCGGATAAATGACGCTTTCGCCGTGGGGGTGGTAGTTACCGCTCGTATCACCCGAGATCTTGGCACACTTAACGCGGCCAGCAGTAGGTCCGAGATTCAGGTCGTTCATCGCGACCAGGATTCGCCGCTGCGATGGCTTCAGGCCATCGCGGACGTCCGGAAGGGCTCGGCTGACGATGACGCTCATGGCGTACGTCAGGTAGCTCTCTTTTAGCTCGTCTTCGATCGGCTGGTCGAGCAGGCGACCGTCGGGGCCGTTCCCTCCAGGAGAGGTGGATCCGGCAGTCAAATCATTCGGCGGAGGGGCGTCGGAGGACAAGCCTTAAGTCCTTTTGTCACAAGCCTCTGAGACTGCAGCAGACGGCGCGTCTCGCAAGCTACGAATGTACCATTTTTCATGTTCTTCCACAACGGCCAAGCAAGCGCAGGGCAGCACCCGAAGGCCTTACCAGGAAAGCATTTATTGCCGAGCTGTGGCAACGGGCCACGGAAGGCCGGACGCAACGAAAAACGCCGAACCAAGGGTCCGGCGTTTGAGCGCTTTCAAGATAGGTGCGGGCGATCAGCCGGTAGCATTCCAGTAAGGGAAGCTGCCGTACTTGCTCAGTTCCATGTACAGCAGAATGCTGCCCGTAGTGAGCGCCAGGAAGGCCAGGATGAGCATCACCGTATAGATGTTCGCACCCTGCTTCTGCGTAACTGGCGCTGGCGTGTTAGGAGAGCTTGGTAGTGACATGGTCCCCTTTCCGAATCTGTCCGCGTTGCAGTTCTTTCTGGATCTGCCCGACCGCACGGTCCGGGGCGGTGCGGCGAATCACGACCCGGCCGAGGTACGTGTTGCCGCGATAAACATCAAGCGTGTGACCTTCCTTCAAACCATCGTCCGAACCAAGCGAGATCTCGATCAGATCGCGTTCGCTGACGGCGACTACGATGCCTTCCACCTTCGGCGGAATGTGCGAGACCAGATCGGTCTCGCGGATTCCGCGGGCATCCATCACCATCTTCATTCGAGACACTTGCTGAGCAAGCTGCGTATTGCGTTCATCCAAGCGAACTCGCACGCCTTCGAGTTGATTGAACTGATCGGTCAGAGCAACCACCTTGTCAAACAGTTCATCGCGGTCCTTTTGCGTATTGCGAAGCGTATCGCGAAGGCCGGTGACTTCGGTGGTGAGCGATTCGAGCCGAGTCTCAGCCATTTTGGCCGCTTCCGCGACTTGGGCGTGATCGGTGAACAGCTTGTCGAGTTCGCCCTGCTTCTCGCTGACGGCCGCTTCAGCTCGCACGAGGCGGGTCTGCAGTGCGGCGAGAGCGGCGCGACGGGCGGCCTGCTCGGTGGCCAACTGCATTTCCAGTTCGGCTTGCTTTGTCTTCAACTGGTCGTTCAAGGCGTTCGCGCTGGTCAACTTGGTGTTGGTTGCGGAAGCCTGTTCCTTCCAGTTCTTGTGCGTGGCGAAGACCATCACCGAGAAACTCATGAACACCAGGCTCATGACGAAGATCAATACGGTGAAAATCTTTCCGACCAATGTCATGGCTGCTGTCCTTAACCTACGCGTCCCTTAACCTACAGGGGTACCGCTATTTAGACCGAGATTGCGAGCAAGCTCGGCGGGGGCCGCCATCCATTGATAAGCCGTGCAGTGTTCCATCTGCAGTCCCAAAATCTGGGACGCTACGGCGGCAAGAAGAGAACCTAAAGCGGTTAGCTCCGTCAGTATAATTTGCGACAAAAGTGAAAGTCAACGAAAAGCGTTTAGTTTGACGTGTTCGGACGATGCAGGCGAATTTTTCCCTTTGCGCTGCACGTAGCTGAATTCGCGAGAATTCAGGCGAGCCGTCGTTCCCTCCAAACCTTGCCGCCGTTCGCTTAAGCCTAGCTTAGTCGCGAAGTTTCGCCTTTGAAGACTTCGCACGCGCAAGTGCGGATTATTCCAAGGATTCGGGTTTTACGCTCGACTGCGGGTCCAAACCCCGACCACGGCAGCCAGCCAGCAAGCCGCGGCACAGGCTCCGGCCAGCAAGTCCCCCACTCGGCGATAGGGGCTCAGCCGGCCGTCCGGACGAACTTCCGCTACAAGAGTAGTGGTATTCCGACGGGGCCCCTGTTTCAGGACTTTTCCATTTCCATCGATCCAGGCACTGAAGCCCGTATTGGCGGCGATGACCATCGGCTTGCGGTTCTCAATCGCCCGGAAAATGGCACAGCGGAAGTGCAGGTCGAGAATCGCCGAGCCGTAAAACCAGCCGTCATTGGTGATGTTCAGCAGGGCGTCCGGTTCCTGGCCGTCGGCGGCTAGTCGATTCACATGGCCGCGAAGCAAATGCGGGACTGTGCTTTCAAAACAGATGCTCGGCGAGAACCGGAGATCGCGCACCTGAAACACGCTGGGCGACTCTCCGACGGTGAGGCCGGCGGACATGGGTGTGACACCGTAAATCCAAGGCAGCAGATCCCCCAACGGTAGGTACTCACCGCACATGACGGCGTGCATCTTGTTGTATCGGCTGACGATCCTGCCCTGCGGGTCGATCAGCACCGTGGCATTGTAGATGCGAGGGATGTAGGGGCCGTACTGGATCGTATTGGTACCGATTACGGCGAAGGTGCCCGGATTGGTTTCTGCAGAATCGGCACTCCGGCCTTGCAGAGACAGATTCGGTTGAACGGCAATGGCCAGGTCCCGAACAGTGCCCTCAAAGTGCTTGTTGTTAGCAGTCGCCATTTCCCGCACGCTTTCAGGCGGCAAGTCGGAACCAAGCGGCGATTGCAAGGGCTCTTCGATGCGGCGTTCAGCAATCGGAAACATCGACTCGGGCCAGACGACCAAATCGAGATGGCTTTCCGCCTCGCGGACCTGCCGCGTGAGGTTGCCATACTGCTGAAACGTTTCCTGAATTCGCTCCGGCGTGACGTCGAATACGGTATCGAGCGAGCCCTGAATCAGAGCGACCTTCACCGGGACGCTATCGACGTTTCTGCCCCCTTCCCGCATACGGTAACTACCGTACCCAAGCGCTACGGCCAGTACTCCGATTGCCAACGCCAACTGGCACCACGCGGACGACTCTTTTTGGGCTTTCAATGCTTCGACTTTGCTCCGCGCAGAAAGTGGAACGAGCCGCGCAATCGCCGCGCCGACCAGAACGATCAGAAAGCTCACCGCATAAGCACCACCAACATCGGCCACTTGCAGAAGTGTGGTCCAACCGGCTTGCGTGTGAGCGAGCAGACCCATCGAAAATCCGCTGATGACATGCCCACGGATGAGTTCAATCCCTACCCAAGCTATGGGCCCGGCCACGAGTGTGGGCACGCGCAGTTTGTGCACCATTACCCGCGCCACAGCGACCATCACCGGGGTATAGCAGGCCACGAACGCGGACAAAGCGAACCAACCGAAATACAAGGCGGGATGCGCAAGGCGAATCCCTTGTAACAGTAACAGCCAGTGCAGCAGCGCCGCGCCGTAGATCACCAGGTAAGGCCGTCTGCCACTCAGAACCGGCTGACGGATGAGCAGCATCCAGGGAACCACCGCCACATAGGCCAGCGGCCAAAGATCGAGTGGAGGAAATGCCGCCCAGAGCAACACCGCCCCCAGGAGCGAAAGAAACCAGGTCCGTTGCCAAACGGGTACTTCGAGCCCGGCCTGCGACGAAGCGGCTCGGATGGAAACGGTTGGCGTGGCAGCCGCTTGGCCGCTTGCCACTGCCGCTCCGCCCTGATTCAGTCGCCGCTTTGCCATCCCTGCCCTGCCTGCCCCTAATGAACTCTACCCGCCGCGATTAGGCGGAATTTCTCAGCGACATTCTACCGAACCTTCCTCCGCAGCACCCGGTCAGTTGGTTGTCAGCCGCAATGGACCGAAGGACAATGCCGGTGGACACTTCGCTCGCCGCGGCGTCGCTCGGTCTAACGCGCCGCCTAAGCCTCGGAACCCGCAACCACTCATCGAAATCGCCGATCACCCCATGCCTCGCCTCACTGTCCCCGAATTTGTCGCCATGAAGGCGGCTGGTCGCAAGATCAGTATGCTCACCGCTTACGACTATCCCACCGCGGCGCTCGTCGATGCGGCAGGAGTCGAAGCCATCCTCGTCGGTGATAGCATGTCGATGGTGGTACAGGGACACGACACTACCCTGCCAGTGACTCTCGACGAAATCATCTATCACGCCCAGATGGTTGGCCGAGCCGTGCAGCACGCTCTGACGATCGTCGACATGCCCTTCCCTACTAACCACTTGGGCGTACACAAAGCGATCGAGAATGCAGGCAGGATCCTTAAAGAAACTCGCTGCCAGGCGGTCAAGTTGGAAGGCGGGGCGGATCAGGCCGATGTCATCGCCGGCCTGGTCGCTGCTGGCATTCCGGTGATGGGACACATCGGCCTGCGACCGCAGAGCGTGCACACCATGGGCGGTTACAAGGTGCAGCGCGATGCCGAGCGCCTCCATGCTGACGCTCAGGCCGCGCAGGCCGCGGGAGCCTTTGCTCTGGTGCTCGAGTGCATACCGTCGCCCATCGCCACGGAAATTACCAACCGCCTTTCGATCCCCACGATCGGCATCGGCGCCGGCGCCGGCTGCGACGGGCAGGTGCTCGTGCTGCACGACCTGATCGGCCTGACGAGCGGCTACGTGCCGAAGTTCGTAAAGCCCTACGCCGACGTAAAGACAGTCATCACCGAAGCCGTCACCCGCTACCGCGACGACGTCCGCACCGCCAAGTTCCCCGGCCCGGAACAGCAGTTCAAGAAGTGACTCGACGTCAATTTCCAACGGTCGCGACCAACGATGCCCCGTCGCAAACTGCATCCTGAAAGCAGGTTAGAACCGAGCTCTAGCCTCGCAACATCCATTGGGCTCCGATCCCTCCCCTTCGCTCACTCAATAAACCGCCGCAGCAGAATCGTCCGATCGGCGTTGTGCTTTCTTCCGGGTTCGTAGGCCACCGGGATCGAGCGATCAATAATGTAGAACCCGCGATGCCGTTTGATCTCGCCGGTATCAGCTCCAAGCTCCATTCCAAGAGCCAAACCATCCGGATTACCGACGTCCACTCTCGTGTTTGGCGTCACTGCAGTATTTAGAGGAGCATCTTCGACCTCAAAATAACCGACCGTCATCCATATCGCGTAGGCGTTCGAGTGATTCGAGAAGAGATTGCCAATCTTCTGCAACCGTTGAAAGCGATGGTACGCGTTCTCGTTGGGCTTGTCCTCAGGGTAGTTAGGCGTCGTATGACCGAGTAGTGGCTGCGATGGAGTTGTAGCTGTGTCCATCGTAGTACTTCTCAGCAGCGTGGACTGCACGGGGTACTGCTGACGCAGGTCAGTTCCCATCATGCTTGGATCCACTGGCATCAGATCCGCCGCGTCAGCTGTACGGAAAGGATTGTTAACTGTGACCGGCACGCTGCTGTTGTTCGCGTGGTTCCACCAGTCTGCACCCGCTCGACCGTTGCGGGTCTGCATAATCTGACTAATGAGGGTGTTTTCGTCTGAAAGCCCCATTCCCTTCAGAGCTGCTCGCAGCACGCGATCGTCTGCCACAGTGTTGAGATTGATTCGGCCAGGATCACGAAACCGCGATAGGCGATTGAAGGGTGGCTTGAACGAAGTTGAATTCGCGAACACGCCTGGATTGTAATAGCGATCTACGTGTGTAAACGGCGAAGGCACCTCGACGTAATCGAGCAGTCGATAGAAATCGGCCCCGTGCGTAGTTCCACCGTTAGTGATGCGACTCGAGTGGAAGAAGTTGAGCAGATGTCCAAAAGTGCCGCGGAAATTGTTCGCCGTTCCAGCGTCGTAAACATTCGGCCCTGGTACGAGCGGTCCGGGCGTAACTTCTGCGAGCAACCGGCTCGGCGACGCCGACGGCACTAGCAGCAGTTCCATTGGATTGCTGTATGGCCGGTTATTAAACGCAAGCCATGGAAACGGGATGTTAGGGTCGCCGGCGGCATTCGTAGCAGAGGCAGCCAACGGCGTTCCGACCGTGCTGTTCAACCAGCCGAGCGTGTGCTTGGCGTCTGGAGCAGTGCTCGTAAGTTCATGCCGGAAATATGGCCCCGTGTTTGGCGACGGGGTAGTCGGGTCGGGCAGCTGTGTGTGTGGCGGCCAGATGTTGCCAGCAGGCGCACCACCTTGCTCGAAGCCGCGCTGGCGAGTGGCGAAGCGAGTCTGCTTCGCGCGGGTCACGGGGTCGTCCGGATCAAGATCCTGACCTTTCATGTTCTGCCTGGCGGTATCTTCGTCCCCGGTGAAGACGGTCAGATCGACGGCAGCCCAGTCCACAGTGATGTACGGGTTATAATTGACTTGATCGGTTGCGTCGTCATTCCAGGGTCGAGTTGGATCAGCGAGTCGCTGCAGGTAGACGGTGGCCGCATTACCATAGGTACCCGTCCCCAACATTTGTTCGCGATCAAGTGGGAATCCATTACGGGTATCATAGGGCTCATCGGGCAAAGTATTGGTGGGCGTCTCTAGATCGTCGTAAGCATCTGGCGGATTTGCGGTGCTCGGCGGGGCGGGATAGTAACTCGCCTTTAAGGGTTCTGAGATGCTCAAGCCAATCGGACCAGGGTAAGCAGAGTCCATCGCTGGCACCGGAGCCGACATGCTCGCGACAATTGGCAGGACCGGACCGACCTGCGGCGGGGCAAGGGACGTCGTTACGCCACTTGTATCAGTAACTGTCACGGTGCCGCCCGCCAAGCTGATCTTCTGCTGGGAATTTCCGCCCCAGATGCCTACAGCGTCTGCTCCTGCGGCAGCGGCCGTCAGCGATCCCAGATGCGTATCCTCTCGCGGCCCAACCACGGCATACTGGCCTGGCTCCAGAGTCAGGTTGCCCGTGTTGTAGAACACGTTGCCATACCCCTCGGCAGTGCCACCCGCATCAGTGAACCAAACGTACCGCTCGATGGTGACCGATTCGGGGGTTCCCACAAGACGGGTCGGCGATGGTTCGTAGCTGGCACTCTCTGGATTGACCGACGTCATCGCGTCAGGAGTCCGCTGCCTCTCGCCGTTGCCATCCCCCATTAGACGTGAGATAGCAAGTTGCCAAACCGGACGGCCGCCCACGACTTTGCCAAGCTGCAGTCGTTTGGTGTTGCTGTCGTACAACTCGTTGGGCAGTTTTCCCGTGTTGGCAAACTTATTTCGGGCGTTGTACAGCTCAACGAAAAGAGATCCTTGAGGCATGCGAAGCTGATCGGGGTCGTCATCCTCGTTATTTGTCTCGTCTCGATCCTTGGTCGTTGTATCGATGTCGGTGTCTTTCACGCGCCGATCATGAAAGGCCAGCGTTTCGCCGATGAGCAAATCCGGCGTCTCGCAACCCCAGACGAACGTGGTGCCATTGGGGTTCCAGCCATCCCACGGGTTCTCGTCGTAGTCGAACCGAGTCATGATCGCATCGGAGTCTCGGAAGTCGACCACATTGATTGCCCACTGAGCGACCCGCCGTCTCACCAGTCTGGTCAGGTCCGGCTGCGCCAGCGCAGGTGTCTCCGGAAACGCATCTGGCGGGGACAGAAAGAACTGATCGTCGGTCAGCAACAGCGCCAGGCAATAGAGGTGTCGGGCGAGCAGTTGGCGGGAGTACCGGCGATCCAGTGCCTGGTCCGAACCACCTACGCCGTCCACATCAACGTCATTGGAATGGTGCGCCGTCTGATTGTTGTAACCAGTGGGCAAATTACCATTGTGGACCGTAGGGGCGTCGGTCCACGCAGGTTCAGAACCTGAGCCCGCTTCGGAGGTATCGTCGGCAGCGCCATTGCTATTATTATCGGCGCCATCACCGAGGAAGCGATTTATGTCCAGCCGCTGTCCGTGGCGGAACTCCCAAGGAACGATCTTCGTGATTTCACCGGCAACATCGGCCGCTCCGCCGCTGGTGAGTTTCGCCTTATACAAGTCCAGCACCGTCGAATAGCCCGCACTCAAACTCGATCGCAGATGGGGCGGCAGTGGCGTCTCAACCACCGGCAAATGCGAACTGATCGTCGTGAGCGATTGCCGAGCCGCGTGCATCGTCCCATCCGTCGGCGCACCACGATCGCCGTTCAGATAACTGCCGGCGACGTTCTCCAATCGGTCGGGAAGCATCGGAGCATCAGCGTCGTAGTAGCGCAGTAATCGCTCAAGTTCGGCAACAGTGAAGGGCTGATCGTTGCTCGCCGTCGTCGCATCGAATTCCATTTCATAGGGATCGTTAGCTCCTTCACCATGCGAAGTTGACGCCATCGACCACATTGGCTGGCCCGACTGCGTCTTAACCACCGCCCAGCGTCCCCAAGTGTCGGGAGGCGATCCATACCAACCGTGGTTACCTGGAGCAGCCGGCGGATAGGCGTTAAGGAGACCGTGGAACCGAACGATGCTCAGCGGGTCATTGCCATCGATGCCGGGCGCACCATCGCTGCCGTACCGCTCCTCGAGTATTTTGCGATAAGCTGTGTTGTCGTTGCCAAACAGATGCCGGAAGTCGATTTCGGCCGGACCGATACCAATACCTCGTTGCACGAGCTGTCCGGCCGGTACAACTCCATAATTGCCAACCAGAGCAGCGTCAGCACGAAAGCCGGGATGATTAGCCGGCGTCGTAGGAGCTGGCTCGACCTGATAAATATTCCCGGCCGCGTTGACGTTTACCCGTCCATCCAGGTCCTTGATCAAGAGCGCTACCAATCGCTTATAACGCCGGCCGTTTGGCGCCGTGAGCACAGGAAGCTGCGGATCAATCCAAATGCTATCGGCGATTCCATCGCCGTCATTGTCGACGTCCCACGGACCGTTGACCGGATCAAAACTTGGGTTGCTGCCGGTGAAATTTGGGTGATCGGCTCGGAGCGGACGAAAGATAATTTGCCGCATCAAGTCGACATCACCTGCGCCAACCGAACTGATCCAATAGTTGGCCAGGTCAGGCCGATGAAACGAAGGGACGATCGGGCGAGTTTGATCGGCCGGTACATACGCCAAAGCCATATTCTGCGGATCGGCTGCATCCCAGGCCTCGTCCGGCCCGCCGGCGTTCGGAGAAACAGCAGTTGTGTGGCCGGCAAAGTGCGGAAGCAGCGACATCAGGCGGTTGTTAGCGTCAACCTGCGATAGTCGGCGAGTGCCCGTGTCAAAGCCGAAGCCCGTTCCGTTGAATGGCGCTCCGTTGATCAAAAACTGGTCCCCGTTCGCCGGCATCAAACTGCCTTCGGTGGCATCCACCAGCAGCGTGTTACTCGTCGGCGTATAGCCCATTACCCGCGAGCTCATGCCGCGCGCGTTGCCAGACGTGAACGTGATCACGCGCCCCACGTAGTAGTCGGGAATGTCACTGGGCGAGGAGAGGCTGGTATACGTAAGCGACATTACCTGACCGCCGCTACCCGAAGCAGCCGAGGCACTGCTGACTGTGCCGGTAACGTGGTCGATCCCGTACAAGTCCCCCAGTAAGCTGTGTCCCTGGAGAGAAGTGCGGACGAGCGAGTCGTACAGGAGTTGGCCAATAACCAATTCCATTTCCGTTTCTGGATTATCGCCATACAGCTCCCGGTACGATTCATGACGCGCAGCGTCGCGGTACTGCGTGGCAACGAGCGTGTAGGTCACCCCGAGCAGGATGAACAGCGTGAGTAGACTGATGACGACCAGCAGCACAATGCCGCGCTTCTGCCGCGCTCGACGGAGCATCGCATTCATGATCGTTGCCTCTTTTCTTTCGCTCTAGTCCGCCTCTGTCCGTCAGCCGCCTGTTCCTGACGACTGACAGCCGCTCTCACTCGCCCGATTAGGGCGTCATATCCAAACGTATCGTCTTCTCATAAACGCCAACCACGCCCTCGACATAGACCGCGTTGGTGTTCAGCGACGTATCCCAGTCCTGGCCAAATAGCGTTACATGCCGAGTGGTACTCGCAGCAGTATCCACCTCTGCATCCACATCCATCACGCGATACCACTTCGCGACTGGCCGAGCGAGCGTAGCTGGTGCTGGCGGCATCGTCGATTCCGGAGTGCCCACCGTCATCGCCGTCAGCAGAATCCAATCATTTGCCTTGATGCGATTGAGTGGATCCGAGCTACCTCCGAGAAGCACTTCGCCGCCGGTGATGCCTCCGCCTGGGAAATTAGTTGTGCCGCTCCCGATAGTGAATGAGTGCTCACTCGTTGAGTTAGGGCTGGCTGCGGTCAATTGGTCCATCGGTCGGTCGTAGAACACGACGATCGATAGGACATAGTTGTCTTTGAACGAGTCGTTGAGGCGGTCGAACTTCGGCGTGATCGTTGCCATCCACGACATATGCCCATCGCTCTGCCGCTTGTAGTCGATGGTGCCGATCCGGTCGATTACTTGATAGGCATTCTGCGACCGATCATCTGGCCGGCCGAACGTCAGATCGTCGTCGAACATAAAGATCGCTTCAGCGACGGCCGCCTTCATCCACCGGTTGGCAGGAACGACATCCTCACCGGGCAAGGTGATGCGATTCATCGAATTGGCGGTGTTGGCCGGAAACCAACGGGCTTTATCTCGCTGAGATGCGTTCGCAGCCAGATACCGGGGATCGAGGCAAAACGTTTGGTTCCCGTTAAACCAAGTGGCGATGTTATTCTGCTGTTGTGTGTAGGGAGAAATCGCGTTTCCGCCGCTATCGAACGCAACCCAGTTCGCCGCCTTTCGCATCCCGCGCACGTCGAAATCATGCGCTGCGCTCATGCCTGCGACGGCCATCGCATCGGAAATGCGCCCCTTGCGAGCCTGAGCACTCGCCACCGGAAACACGGCGATGGCACCGAGCAACCCGATCGTCGTCACGGCGATTGCAAAAAGCACTTCCAAAATGCTCACGCCGCGACGGTCACTCGCAGGACGCCGGCTTCTGACAAGCAATCCCAACTTCCAAGCTGAAGGACGATTCACTCGCACGTTACCGCCCTCCCATCTGTTCGCGACTGCTGGCCGCCTCGCGGGCATTCGCGATATAAACAGCTGTGAAGGGATTGGGAATGCTCGCAGTGTTTGGCATGTTCTCTGAAGTCATTACCACTCCCGATTGGGCGCCGATTGACACCCATAAACTGGTAGGATCCGCGAGATTGGAATCCGCTCCTGTCGCCCCAGTTTTCTCGACTCTGCCGACGAGGAAATGCAGCGTCCCCTGGGGCTTGGATGGCGAGGAGTTCGCGTCAAAGAACACGCTCTCCACAGTGCCGATCGGCTGAAACATCACTAGAATTCGCTTGGTGGCGACGCCAAACTCCACTCCGCTCTGCCCGACTCCGCTGTAAGCAAGGTCGATCGCCGTTCCTTGTGGCATCTCTAAAGCCGAGCCTGTCGCGCGCGGCATCCTTAACACTTGAAACGGCTTGCCAACGGAAGGCGGACTGGTGGTATTGAGCGCCGAGGATTGAACGGTGAAATCATTTCCTGAGCGAATCCCGACAAACCAATCTCCCTTGTAGTCAAAGCGAATTAGGAATAACTCCCCATCCGCGACTAACGACTTCATGATCGCCAGCTCAGTCGCTTCGGTAGCAGCATCCGGCCCGAACTTCAAAATCTTGGTTGATGAATCGGCATAGGCTGTCGACGCTGGCGACAACGAACTCCCACCGTAAGGGGCCGCCATTTCGGCCAGGTACAGTTCGGTTGCTTGGTAGTTGGTTTCGCCGGTGACCTGCGTGTTCACGGTTCCTGCGATTGGTCGGGGAACGATCCAAACCCCATGAGCACGCCCCGTACCTGATGCGCGCGCCTTTGCCATTGCGAAGTAAGCATTCAGCGCACGAGAGGCCTCGCGAGTGCGGGCATCCTCTAGCATCGTGGCCGCGACCGGCAGGGCCGTGGCGATGAGCAGCCCGGCGATGAGCAGTACAACCAGCAGTTCGACCAAGGTGTAACCGCGCGCCATACTCACGCACGCATTTTTGCGAATGCAGAACATCGGCTATCGCTCCTAGGATGCGTGATTTGTGATGTTGTCGGTCCAACCCGTGTTACTGCCATCGCTGTCAGCGTCCCCCACACTGCCCACGAGAATCGTAGGCTGCGCCGGATCATTAACGTATGGGTCGTTGGGTGGAGTCGTCTTCGAATAACGCAATGGATTGCCACCGACGCTGATGTTCACATTCACGTCGTAAGACTCATCCGGTCCCGCCGAAAAAATTAGCGGCTTGAGAGCGTAGGTATTGCGCGTATCAACTTTTAGCGGATCGAACGGATCAGGTGCGGCTATATGGTCGGTCGATTGGGACGTCAGCGATCCGACCGCGGATTCGCGAGTGTAGCCCGCTGGCCAACGTATAAAAGTGATGGGGCTACCCCAGCCATCAAGAATTTCCGGCATCCCGTCGCCGTCAACATCGCCGATTTCCGCCGTACTGAAATACTCGAGCGCGCTTTTGTCGCCGTCGCGCATTCCGCTCAGGATGAGATACAAGCATTCGGCTCCTTGATGCGCCGTGTCCCAATTGTTGAGATTTCCACCCGTCCATGAATTTGCTTTGCGGAAATAGCCTCGCGCCGTTGAGGCATGAGCCTTACTCTGCGGAGCCAGCTCGATAGTGTTGCCAGTATCCGTATCAACAAGGTCGCTTTTACGATCTGGCAACTCCATCCGCTGCATTTCACGAATAGCATTGAGTCGGTTCTGTGCACTAAGGCGAGGGTTGGCACCTTGTGAATACGGCACAGCTCGGGTCGCATAACCTTCCCACTTCTCGGCAATGAGCTGATCGATCTTATTGACAATCGCGCGCGTCCGCTGAGCCCGCGCTTGTTCGGCGGCGTTGCTCAAGGCTGAAGCAGCCATTGCGGCCAGCAGCGCGATGATCGAGATCACGACCATCAATTCGATGACCGTAAACGCTCGTCGAGCGGCAATCGGAAGTTTGCATTTCATATCGCGGCCCTCACCACTCCGAGCTAGGTCAACTGCAGTTCGCTCTAGCGGCTCATCTGCGCTACGGGATGTTGTCTTCCAGTCGGCGACCCTCGCTGAAATTAGCGATATTGTCGAAGTCCTCTTCTTGGTACTCGGTGCCCGAAGGGAACAGTTTATAGATGGGGAAAGTTTTCGGAGCGACTACCGGCGGATCACCACCGAATTCTCCATCCTGGCCGGCACAAATAATCTGAAAGCTGGTCGGATTGACGGCTGCAGTGGTAGTTCTGAAGTACGGCCGTACTGCGCCGCAGTTACCGCTCTCCGCCATTGCAGGATAGTCCTTTGTGTTGGCGTAGTAGGCGTAGTTGCGGGCATCAATGTAGATGTAGCAGGAGTCTTTTCCGTGCTTCGTACGAAAGGATGGATAATCGACAGCGATGCTCGTTCCAGCTTCGTTGGTTACTGAACCATCTGCATCCGCATCGCTCGCGGAAGCGGCGAAAACGAGCCGCTGGGGATCAAACTCATAAAGCGCTACCCGGGAAGTTGGAGCCTCATTGAAAAGGACCTTGAACGGCCGACGAGGATCGTTGTCGATTCCGCTGAGCCAGAACGTTAGTGCTTCGCCCTCATCTATTTTGACCGTGTTGTACTCGGGTGACATGGCGCCCGAGTTCGGCCAAATGGCAAGCGTAACAGCCGCCATGTGATCGGGGTCGATTTTCGGATAGCACTTTCGCACGTGACGTACGAAAGCGTTGTAGCCTGAAAGACCCCGTAGCGACGGCGGGTAGTCACCATACTTGGCCTTGTAGGCATTGATTGCCGCGTCGAGTTGGCTGATCTCGAGTGCCATCTGCGTTCGACGAGCCGCATTCACTGCCGCCATCACGGCGGGCAGCAGCAGGCCGACGAGGACGGCGATGATGCCTAGCACCACGAGCATTTCGACCAGCGTGAAGCCGCGATTCCGACAGCGGTTGATTGGCATGGGAGGAGTTCCGGGGAGTTTTCCGTGATCAGTTTTCAGTTCTCAGTTGTGCGTGACACTCGCTCTCCGCCGGGCGGCAACGGCGCCTGCCCGACTGAAAACTGTCTACTGACAACTGAATGCTCTTCTTAGCTAAGACCCTGAATGAGCGAGATGAGCGGCAGGAACAACGCGATCACGATGAAACCGACCGCACCACCGAGGAACACGATGAGCAGCGGTTCGATGAGCTTCATCAAACCGTCGGTCAGCGTCGTGACTTCTTCATCGAACACGTCGGCGACCTTGTAAAGCATGGTGTCGAGTTCGCCCGTCTCTTCACCCACGTCGACCATGTTCACCACCAGCTCGTCGACGACGCGGGCGTTCATCTTCAGGATGTACCACACCAGGCCGATCGCTCCGCCGCCGAGGGCACCCATCGCGAGCGGGTAGAGGCCGATCGTGCTGATCATGCCCGGCATGCTCATGATGAGCAGCGGCACGAACGCCCCGCTGAGCACCCAGAGGAACGCAGCCACCGGATGGAAGCCCGGCCGAGCATTAGCACCGAGCGGCTTGGCAATGGTTTCGCCCTCGCGAATGGCATCGGCCACCTTGCCGTACAGGCGTTCGAACAGTGCGTTACCGGCTGTTTCTTTGGTAATGTTGAGGCCTTCGAGAATCGGCACACCGCTCGCCACCAGAGTGCCGAGCGTTCGTGTGGTTCGCGCCATCGTGTTCTTCTCGATGAGCATCCCGATAATCGGCACCTTAAGCATGTACAAGTCGAAGCCCATTCGCCCATGCTTGAACTTGCGCAGTAACTTGACGAACAACCACAAAACCACAGGAATGAGCGGGATCGTGTACCAGCCGTGGGCCACCACCCAGTTCGAGATGTTGATCAGCAACACCGTCACGGCCGGCAGCTTCAGACCGAACTCCTCGAACATCTTTTGGAACACGGGGACGATCTTGAGCATGATGAACGTCAAAATACCGACGGCCACCATCACGACGACAATCGGATAGATCATCGCGCCCTTCACCTTGCGCTTGAGCGATTCGCTCCGTTCCAGGAACTCGCTAAGGCGGCGCAAGATGACTTCGAGTGCACCACCGGCCTCACCGGCCTTGATCATGTTGATGTAAAGCCGGCTGAAGACTTTCGGGCTTTTGCCCATCGCTTCGGAAAGCGTAGAGCCCGATTCGATCTCGTCACCGACATCGGCCAGCGCGTTTTTTAGCTTGCCCGGCTTCTGCTGCGTCTCAAGAATCCGCAGGCTGCGAAGAATCGGCAGACCGGCGTCTTGCAGAATCGAAAGCTGCTTGGTGAACAGCGAGAGCTGCTTGGTACTCGCACCGCCGAACGCCATGCCGCGTTTCTTCTTGGCAGCAGCACCCCCTTTTGCGCCGGCACCGTCGCGGCTTTTCTTGACGGAGATCTTCGTGACGAAGTACCCCATCTGGCGAATTGTCTGCTGGGCTTCGTCCTCGGAGGCCGCGTCGATGACGTCGCGAATCTCCTGGCCCCTCGCGTCCATCGCTTCAAATTGATAGGTAGGCATAGCAAACTCCGTCTCGAATCACTTTATGATCTCGGGTTTCTGGTTTCAGATTCAGATCGCGTGAAGCTTCTTCTCACCCGCATTCGTGAATATGAAATTCCAATCCCGAATCTTTCTTAGGCTTCTTGAATTGTTTCTCGCACGACTTCGTCGATGGTCGTCATTCCCTCAAACGCATAGCGGATCCCTGCTTCGCGGAGCGTCACCATGCCAAAGCTCTGGGCCGCCTTGCGGAGGTCGTCGACCGAGGAGTTCGCCATCACCATGTCGCGCAGGGCGTCGTTCATGATCATCAGCTCGAACAAGCCCACGCGTCCCTTGTAGCCCGTGTTGTTGCACACGTCGCAGCCGCGGCCGCGGTAGACCTTCTTGCCAACGATCTGCTTCGCTTCCATACCCAGTTCGAACAACGCGTCGTCGGTGAACTTCGTTTCTTCGCGGCAGCTCGCGCAGACGCGACGCACGAGACGCTGGGCGAGAATCGCTTCCACCGTGGCGGTAATGAGGAACGTCGGCACGCCCATGTCTTTCATACGCGTGACGGTGCTGGGAGCATCGTTGGTGTGCAGCGTGCTGAACACCATGTGGCCGGTGAGCGACGCTTGCACGGCGATTTCGGCCGTTTCCAGGTCGCGAATCTCGCCTACGAGGATGATGTCCGGGTCTTGTCGCAGGATGGCCCGGAGGCAGGCGGCGAACGTCACGCCGATCTCGTGATCGATCGGAATCTGCACGATTCCTTCTATCTGATACTCCACCGGGTCTTCGGTGGTGATCAGCTTGTCCTCCATGTGATTCAGTTCGCTCAGCGCCGAGTAGAGCGTGGTGGTCTTGCCGGAGCCGGTTGGGCCCGTGACGAGAACGATGCCGTTCGGGCGATCGATCACTTCGCGAAACTGCTTCAGTGTCGGCGCGTCCATGCCCACCTTCTGCAGGTTGAGCGAAACGACCGAACGGTCGAGCACTCGCATGACAACGCTTTCGCCGAACAAGGTCGGCAGCACGCTCACGCGCAGGTCGACGGGATGGCCGCCGACGGTCAGTTCGATTCGGCCGTCCTGCGGCAGGCGTCGTTCGGCGATATCGAGGTTGGCCATCACCTTGATGCGCGTCGTAATGGCGAACGCCAGGTGCCGCGGCGGCGGGACCATTTCGAACAGCACACCGTCGGCTTTGATGCGGATGCGGAACTCGTCTTCGAAGGGTTCGAAGTGGATGTCGCTGGCATGATCCTTAATGGCCAGCAACAGCACCATGTTGAGCAGCTTTCGGACTGGCGCGCTATCGGCCAGTGCTTCGACATCCGTCAGATCGATCGGCCCTTCCGAGTTCGCCTTCTCAAGAGCTTTCTTCAGCTCCTCGTCATCCTCCATTTCGCCGATGATTTTTTCGACGGTGTCCTTATCGGATGCGTAGTACCGCTCCAGAGTTTTGAGGATATCGGTCTCGCCCGCAATGACCACGCGGACGTCGTAACCCAGCAGCGAACGGAGCTCGTCCTGAATGGTGATATTTTGTGGATCGCACGTGGCGACCGTCAGGCGATTAGCCTCGAAGTGAATTGGTATGACCCGGTACATCTGGGCCATCGCCTCGGTCACTTTGGTGATCGTCGTGTGCGGAATGGTGATTTCGCCTAGCTCGACGACCTGCATGCCCATCTGCTCAGCGAGGGCCTGAACGAGCTGTTCTTCCGTGATCAGATTCATCTCCTGACCGATTTTGCCGAGCAGCGTGCCGGGGCGCTGCTGCTGCTCCTCGAGGAGCATTTCGAGCTGTTCATCGGAGATGAAGCCCATATCGACAAAAATCTGGCCGATGCGACGAATTGCCATGGGGAGTTGATCAGGAAGAAAGTTAATCAGTTAGGGTCGAGAGGGCACACTTCAACGAGGCTGTCTAATGTCCGCCCTTGGGAGCGGCGTTCAGGTCTTCACCTCGCATCGCCATGTTCGGATCTTCCATGATGCCGCGCTGGTAATTGAGGATTCGCTTTGCGAGTTCATCCGGGTTCTGCGATTTGCCGAGCACATCGTCCAGCGTGCATTTCTCTTCCTTAAACAACCGGAAGAGGTGGTCGTCCATCAGCTGCATGCCGAATTTCGAACCGGTTTGAATCGCCGAGTTGATGCGGAACGTTTTGTTTTCGCGGATCAGGTTGGCGATGCCGGGCGTGACGACCAGAATCTCATATGCCGCCACGCGGCCGCCGCCAATCTTTGGGAGGAGCGTTTGAGCCACGACGCCGATGATGGCGGTTGAAAGCTGGGTTCGGATCTGATCCTGCAGGTTACCGGGGAAGGCATCGATGATGCGGTTGATCGTGCCCTGCGCACTGTTGGTGTGCAGCGTGCCAAACACCACGTGACCGGTCTCGGCAGCGCTGATGGCGGCTTCAATCGTTTCGAGGTCGCGCATTTCGCCGACCAGGATTACGTCCGGGTCCTGTCGCAGGGCGCGGCGGATGGCTTCCGAGAAGCTCGGCACATCTACGCCGATCTCGCGCTGATTGACCGTCGATTTCTTGTGGTAGTGATAGAACTCGATCGGGTCTTCGATCGTGATGATGTGGTGGTCGACGGTCTCGTTGATGTAATTCACCAGGCTGGCGAGCGTCGTGCTTTTGCCCGAGCCGGTCGGGCCGGTCACAAGGAAAAGACCGCGAGGGCGCATCACCATCTTCACGCAGACGTCGGGCAGCCCCAGCTGCTGCGGAGTGAGCATGTTGTTGGGAATTTGTCGCAGCACCATCGAGACGTTGCCGCGCTGCTTGAAGATCGACACGCGGAAGCGGGCCAGATCGCCGAACGCGAAGCCGAAGTCAGCGCTGCCGCGCTCCTGAAGCTCCTTTTGGCAGCGGTCCGGAGCGATGCTCTTCATCAATCCGACGGTGTCGTCAGGCTCGAGCACCTTCGTTTCGAGCTTCCGCATGCGACCGTGGAGCCGAAACACGGGGGGCTGGCCCACCACAATATGGATATCGCTCGCTCCCTGCTTCACGGCAGCCTGGAGCAATTTATCGATGAGAATGACGGCCATCAGAAACTCCACACGCGCACCGCGCGTTGGTACGTGCGGATTGCTAGCGCCAGCCCATCACATTTCAGCCGCCAGACATCGAGAACCAAGCGTGGCGGAAGTCTCGTGGGGGTTGGTTGGCTTTAACTCTGTCCCGTTTATTGGCAACGATGCCGACCGAGCGGCGATCGCAAAGCAGCCAGTGCAGCGAACGTGCAACTTTGAAAAGGAAAAGGTGCCTCTCTCCGCGGTCATTATCCGCCTACTCGTGCCAAACGCAAAAAATCGAACTCGAAACGGACGATTCGGAGCCTGAATTGGTCCCGAAAAGCATTTGGCGCTCGCCATTATGTACCGCACCAACGGCGGAAGCAACTCTAAGCCATACACGGACAAGGGGTTGCAGACGGTTGTTAATCGTCGCCACGTCACGCGAATACGTCTTGTTCCGTCTTCTTTGCGTTGCGGTAAACCTCCTCCATCGTGGTCATACCTTTCATGACCTTCATCACTCCGTCCATATAAAGCGTTTTCATGCCTTGATTTATGGCGACTTTGCGAATGTCGGTAGAAGAGACGTTCTTGAAGATCAGCTCGCGGATCTTCGAATTTACCAGCATCATTTCGTAGATACCCTGTCGGCCGCGGTAGCCGCCCTTGTTGCAGTTCGCACAGCCCTTTCCCTTCATGAAAGTTGCTGTCGCCGCCATCTTCGGCGAGATACCGGCATCGCGCAGAACCGCTTCCGAAAGCTGTGTAGGCTGCTTGCAGCGCGGGCAAATCAGACGCACCAAACGCTGCGCCAGCACAGCGATCACGCTGCTTGCGACCAGATAGTTCGGCACGCCCATGTCCGTCATGCGCGTCACAGCACTGGGCGCATCGTTCGTATGCAGTGTACTGAAAACCAAGTGTCCAGTTAAAGAAGCTTGGATACCCATCGATGCTGTCTCTTCATCACGCATCTCGCCGACGAGGATGATGTTCGGTGCCTGCCGCAACATCGCCCGGATGATGCGCGAGAAGTCGAGACCGATGCTGTGGCGCACCTCCACCTGATTGATACCGGGGAGGTAGTACTCGACGGGATCCTCGGCAGTGATGATCTTTCGATCCGGCCGGTTAAGCGAGTTCAGGGCAGCGTACAACGTGGTCGTTTTGCCAGAGCCGGTCGGCCCAGTAACGAGCACAATTCCGTTCGGTCGACGGATCAGGCCGTTGAAAGTTTGAAAATTTTCTTCTGACAGGCCCAACTGGCGGACGCCGATCTTGATGTTCTCTTTGTCGAGGATCCGCATCACAACCGATTGGCCGTGGCTGGTCGGGATGATGCTCACACGGAGGTCCAGTTCCTTGTCTCCTACGGTCACCTTGATTCGGCCGTCCTGAGGACGGCGGCGCTCGGCGATGTCCATCTTTGCCAAGATCTTGATGCGGGAGACGATAGCACCCAGAAGCCGTCGTGGCGGGCTATCACGCTTGTGCAGGATCCCGTCGATGCGGTAGCGGATCCGGACAATCTCGGCGAATGGCTCCACGTGGATATCGGATGCCCGAAGTTGCACCGCCTCCGTAATCATCAAGCTAACGAGGCGGACGATTGGGGCGCTATTCTCATCCACGGTCTCGTTGGCGGAGACCTTGGTCTGCTCGGTTTCCGTAAAGTCAATCGCCGTATCGGTAAACTCTTGGAGCACCGAGTCCGCCGATTCGCCTTCGATCTGGCTGTAGTACTTGTTGATGGCTTCGAGGATCTTCTCGCGCGGGGCGAGTGCCATGTCGATTTTGCGATTGAGGATAAACCGCAGCTTTTCGATCGTGTCGATGTCGTAAGGGTCGCTCACGATGACGGTTAGAGCGTCCTCGTCCTCCGATAGCGGCAGGATCGCGTTTTCGCGAGCAACCGATTCCGGCACCAATTCGATTACCGCTTCGGGGATCGTCACTTCGTCCAGATCGACGTAGGCTCGGCCGTGTTCCTGAGCTACCGCCCGCATGACGTCTTCACCGGACGCATACTGAAGGCGGATAATGACATCGGACAAGTTCGAGTTGCTGTCTTTTGCGACCTGCTTGGCCTCGGCAAGCTGGTCTTGGCTGATAATTCGCCGACGGAGCAAGATTTCGGTGAAATCGCCTTTGCGCGCAACCATGAATCGATCCCTGAAAGGGTTCCTCAAGACATCAATAGATAAGCCAGATGCCGGTCGCGGATGACCGCTCGTGCGAGAAAGGCGGCGTGACAAGCCGCGTGCCGCCTGGGAAGCCTCTTCTCAACGAGCGCAGAACCTCAGCAGCCGAATTCGGCTGCGCAAGTTGCCGCGAGCGGAGCATATTGCCCAGAGTTCATTCTGGCTGACGCGAAGGGGCGTTGTCAATCAAACAGCGTCGGCCCGCTCGCTACGACCGCTCGGACCGGTCCAATACGAGCGCGGCCGACGTAACCTTCCGCTCGAGACCGATCCGCTTTCAATACATCGGTCCGTTGAACTGGGTACCCTCATCCCAACGGCGAGCTTCCCGCCGCAACTGATTGGAGAGGCGACGGAGGCGGTCGGCGTCTTTGAAATGCCGAAGGTCCTCGTTGTCCGCCGCTCGTGTCTCTAGCTCGCGAGCGGCCTGACGAAGGAGAGCGCTCCCCTCGGGCGTGGGAGCGGCAGGGATCAGTGCCGGCACGACCGGAGGTTGAGAATCCAGAACCGGTGGCTTCGCTTGCTGTTCCGCGGCGACGCGTTTCAAGACGGCGTGAAACTCTCGCCGCTGCTGTTCGCGTGAACCGGTGTTACCTAGCACGGTTCCGTCAAGCAGAGTGCCTCGCTGTTGACGAACCTCTCCGATAGCATCCGATACTTGAGCTCCGACGGGCGTGGCTGCGGAGTCCACGGTCGTGGTATCGATCGTCTGCGCTTCTTCTTCCTCGTCGGTCACGAGCACTCGCGCGGGTTGGTCAGAGACTGTGGCCGTGACTGGTTCTGGACAGGCGCTCGCGGTTCCATCGGTTGAGTTGCAAAGCGACGCGGCCAGACTCAGCAGCCCAAGCAATGAGGCCAGGGTCGTACGAATAACAATGGTCCAGCCGCTCATCCTGAGCCTCCTACTGACGTCCGTGCGATTCGCGCCACCACCGGTCTCTCCGACCGAGGATGTCGTCGTGATGGCGCGGGATTATAGCGCCACGCGGAGAAAGGTCGCAAGATCTACGTTGACAGCGGTGCTGCGATACTTATTTTTGATTCTCGTCGCCTTGGATGCCGAGGCGAGCTAGCCAGCGACCTCGGCTGGGGGCCTTGGCCGACTTCGAAGACTGGTCGGTGTTCTCTCCATAAGTGGCCGCTAGCTGGGTCCGCTCGCGCTCGAGCAATTGCAGCTTCTCTTCCATTTCTGCCCGCTCGCGGGCCAGTTTGGCACGTTCGACTGAGATGTCGACTTCGGCCTTGCGCAGCTTCTCTTCCAGTTCCTGCTGCAGGCCTTTGACGTTCTCGCGTTCCTGGCGAATCAGTTCGTCGCTATCGAGCATTGAAGCGATGGCAGCTGCGCCGACGGCCACGTTGCCAATGTTGTCGGACTGATTTTGCAACAGCTGCCGCAGTTCCTCGATCTCTTGCTGCTTCTCCGCAACTGTCTGATCCGTGACGCGAATGGCCTGCTCGATTTTGAGCCGTTCGACCTTCTGCTCTTCGTCTGACTCGTCGAAGTCCTCCAGCTGCTGCAGGAGGCGCTGCTTCTGTGCTTCCCAGCCAAGTGCTGCGCTGTCGGAGTGCTGTTGGCTCCCAGAGGAGGTCTTGCGGGCGCGGCTCAGTTCGCTTTGCAGCTCGTTGTTCTTGCTCTTGAGTTCGCGGACATCGTGGACCGCCATCTCCAGGCGATTGCGCAGATCTGCCAGCTCCTCACTCTCATCACCTGCCGGTTCACTGACACGTGACTGAGCTTCGAGGAGTTGCTGCTGCAGTTGCAGGTTCTCTTCCTGCAGGCGGGTCAATTCACCCGAGAGATCGACTTCTAGCAAATGCGAAGCCGAGGCCGCGGCGGCTTCGGTCCGAGCCTGTTCGAGTTCGGACTGCAATCGGTCGCGCTCTTGGCGGAGCATTTCGAGCGATTCTGTCAGTTCGTGCTTTTGGGCATCAAAGGTTGCTCTCAACTCGTCCTGAATCCGGCTGCGATCCCGAGCCGCCTTGTCGGCTGCCGCACTAACCTCTGCCGCCAAATCCTCGGCCTTTTGAAGCGCTTCCAGCCGGGCGATCTCGGCTTCGTCCGCTTTCAATGAAAGAGTTTGCAGCTCTGCTTCTCGAGCGTCCAACTGCGTTTGCAGCGAGCTGACGCGTTCGCCGAGCGAACCCTGATCAAGATCGCGTTGGGCAAGTTCTTCGCGGACGCGATCGTACTTGGCCTGCAGCTCCGAGAGGCGAATTTGCAACTGCAGCTCTTCGCCGTGCGAGGAGCGCAAGGCTTCGGCACGGTGCAGTTCAACTTCCGCAACCAGCTCGTTCTTGCGAGCCCGCAATTGCTGAGCGATGTGCCGCCGCTGACGCTGCGTTTCCTGCTCGCGTTCGGCGAGCGCTGTGCGATTCCTTTCGAGCTCCGCGCGGGTGAGCTTGAGTTCCTCAAGCTGACGCTTAACCTGCTCACCTTCTTCGTGAAGCTTCTCTCGCGACTGGTCGAGCGCTGTCTGCCGCTCCGCGGTTTGCTCCTGGCTCTGCTCGAGCCTCTGAGCCCGTTTCTCGAGCTCGATCGACTTCTGCTCCAGTTCCGCTTCACGACGAGCGTTTGCGGCCTGTTCAACCTGCAGGCGGCACTCTAAGTCGCGGAGTTCGGTTTGACGACCATCAAGATCGGCCACGCGGGCCGCGGCTTGATCGAGCCACGCTTGTTGCTTTTCCTGCGCCTCGCGCAGGCCGAGCGACCATTGAGTCTCACGGCTGGCCAGTTCTTGCAACCGCTCAGCGAGTGACGTGTCGCGCTGTGCCAAAACCAGTTCGCGGCGGGCGATGTCTTGCTCGCGCTCGCCCGCATCCTGCCGCTCCGCGGTCAGTACGGCGAGAAGCTCATCGATGCGATTGGTTAGCGTAGCTTCGAGCGACTTGAAGCGTTCTCGGTGCCCGGCGAGCAGCGTGCGAGCGCTATCACGATGCTCGTCGAGCGAACGGGCGAGTTCAGCTCGCCAGTTCGTTGTCGAGCTTTTCTCGCGAAGAGGATCGTCCATCGCGTTCACTTGCCAGGGAGGTTCCGTAGGGGCGCCGTAGAGGGCTGCGAAACGCCGGCGAGCATCGCCCAGCGACGCATCGCGAGCACCGGGCAAGACACTGCGCGCTGGAAGCCGCGCGGTTGTCGCCCGAACGCGCAACCCACTCCAATCTCTTAGGTCACAGCAAGAGATTGGTCAAAGTTGCCGCATGAAACCGGATGGTTTTCCAGGAGAAAGCGAATGTAGCGGCGACGACGGCCGCAGCGCTTAGTGCGACTGATCCAGAACGGACGGATTGACCACATTCTCCGGCCGGCCGCCACTCAGGCGGGTGACGACCTGCCGAGCCACCCGCCCGCGGAGGTTGGCGAGCGACTCCTCCGAAACGAAGGCCGCGTGAGGCGTGACAATCACTCGCGGATCGCTGTACGGAGGCTGCGTCAGATCCGGCGGCTCGGGATCCTGCACATCGAGCGCAGCTCCAGCCAATCGGCCTTCATCCAGCGCAACCGCCAACGCACGCGCATCGATCAGGCCACCGCGAGCCGTGTTAATCAGATAGGCCGACGGCTTCATCTGCTTGAACTGCTCCGCCCCGAACATGTGGCGGGTTTCCGGGGTGAGTGGCGTGTGGAGCGAGATGTAGTCGCTCGTCTTCAGCAACTCTTCGAAGGGCACAATCTGAACACCCGCTAGCTTGCTCTTTCCGCTGCGGGTGGTGGCGATCACCTTCAGGCCGAGTGCCATCGCCTTCTCGGCGAGCTTGATCCCAATATTGCCGAGCCCAACAATGCCCAGCGTTTGTCCCTCGATTCGCCGCAGCTTGGGCCCCGATTGCAGTTGGTACTGGGTCTGCTTCGTCTGCCAGTGATACCAGCCGATCTTTCGCGACAGCCCAAGCAGCAGGGCCAATGCATGTTCGGCGACTTCGATCAGGCAGTAATCCGGCACGTTCGTCACCGGGATTCCGCGGCTGGTGCAGTACGCCACATCGATATTGTCGAGGCCAATTCCCAACCGCGAAACGATCTGGCAGTTCTTGCTCGCCTCGATGACCGACTGCGGCACCTTGGCCCAGTTCGTCATGATCGCATCGCAGGTGGCGGCCAATTCGGCGAGCGAGCCAGCGTCCTGCTTCTCGGCGACTACCAGTTCCGCATCGAGCTCGGCGAGCGTGCTGCGTTCGAGGTCCAGATAGGGCCAGGCATAGTCGGTGAGTAGAACGCGAAAGCGGGGCATGGGATCGTCCGTTAAAGGATTTGCTGAGTAAGTCGCCATGTTAGCGACCGCTCGCGTTCGCTCCCAGGCTCCCTAACCCTACTTAATACTCTGCAGAAACCGCTGCATCCGCGCGTCGAGCAACTTCAGATCACTCCCGAATACGTCGGTAAAATCCTTCAACCGCTGCGGCGATGGGTACGGCGTGAACGGCTCAACCGCCGCCGTCTTCGCGACATACTGCAGGTACTTCTTCGGTTCGGTCTCGCACAAGAAGAAGGTCAGCGCCCACGCTTCCGGGTATGCCTGGTCGACATTCGTCTGAAACGGCCGATCCGACGAAACCAATTCGCCAATCGCGCTCCACTTGCGATGTTCCATCATCCGCCGGTACTGCAGCAGCCGACCGCGATTCACGCGATCGGCCAACTGCGTGTACTTGCGCGAGTCCCATACGCCGCGGGCTTCGAACATCGTTCCCAAACCCTCAACAACCCATCGCGGTGCCTGGCCATATCGGCTGTGAATTCCCGTATTGAACGCCGTCTGATGCGTCGCTTCATGAATCACCGTCTCAGCGTTTACGGTCCAATCTCCCGATTCGCTCGACGAGTCATACAGCAGAATCCGATTCGTCTTGGGAGAGTAGTAGCCCAGCATGCCACTTGCGCTCACACCCTCTTTCCGTGCCTGCTCAAGGAAATCGACCTGCCGCGGATACACCACAGCAACCAACGGAAACCGCGGTTCCGTCGGCCGCCAACCGCGAGCAGTGAAGTAGTGCTGGAACGAGCGGTACAAATCCTCAAAACGCGGCGCCCAGCGATCGCGCTGACCTGCAGGATGAACCACCAGGTAGTGCCCTGCCCCAGACACGTCGTATCCCTGCCCAAATTCGCGCATCAATTGGCCACGCAGCTCGGCCGCCCCGAAGCTGCGAAAGCCACCTAACTCTTTGAAATCCTTCACCGCCGCCGGACTGAAGTCACGCCACTGTCCGTCGCGCAGCAGGAGCACAACCTCGCTCGAATTCGAGGCGAGCGGCGTCCCTTCGAGCCATTCCTGCCCCAAGTTCAACCGAAACATCGGCTCTTGGGCGACAGCAACCGCCGGACAAGCAAATAAGGCGAAGACTATGAGCAGGTAGCGCATGAAGCAGTCTCAGACTTCTGCCCAGCCACTCCGCAGCGGAGTTGGCCTGTATCGATCAGGCCGGTTGTAACAGTAACGCCAACGCGCGCAAGACTGGACTGTCGCAACTCTACGTCATGCCCTCGCGAACGTCGCCGTAGCTGAATTCGCCAGAATTCAGACAAGTGGAGCGTCCATTTGAAGGACGTCTGAATTCTGGCGAATTCAGCTACATGATGGCTCTATCCAGCAACTCACTTCGCCACCGCCTGCAATCGAACCAGCTTCACCCGCAACTCGCCCTCAAAAGCACTCGTCTGTCGCAAACGCAACTCGTGCGGGCCGCTCTTCGTAACAGCAATCGTCAACAGGTCGGTCCGATATCCATCACTCGCCGGTTGTAGCTCCAACGATTTCGCCTGGTCATCAAGCAGAAGCTCCAGCTTCCGGCCGAAAGCGGCATCGCCCGCGGCGTATTGCACCTGCAATTGGAAGAATCCGGGCTGAATGAGCCGGAACCGCCAGGCAGCCGCATCTTCGGGCGTGGACCAACCAGCGATCACCTCGTCGGTGCCCTCCAAGGTCAGCTCCACGCCCTCGGTGAGCATGGCGGTAGCTGGCGACAACACCACATCGCCACTTCCCTCCTGCAATACCTCGATAGCCTCACCTTCTTCGGGCAAGTCAATTCGGCCAGAGCCGGGAGCGCGGAACGAATTCGCATCCCTCTCTTGCAACGACACGTCCGTCGCGTCGTCGACAACGCCGGGCGAGTCACTTGATTGCGTGGCCACATCGACCGACGGCTCCTTGAGCACAAACCGAGTCACAGCCCAGCCGGTCAGGCCCATGACTAGAAAACCGAGGAGCAAACCGACAGCCACCGTCGCTCTCGACGGTGCAGCAAATCCGTCAACCTTCGCTTCGTCCACTTCTTGAGCTTCTGCCAATGCACCGATAGGCGGTGCGGCCGGGGGCAACCCGCTTGCAGCAGAACCAACTGGCGGCGGCAACACGAATGGAGGCGGCCCAGCAGCGGGCGTAGCAACCGGCGGCAACTCGGCATCCACGACAACCGTTTCGTCCTCGACGCCTCGTGACGGATGGCCCGCGCCTTGAGTCCACAATGCCAGCTGCTCGTCATAGGCCCGCTTGGACGGCGGCGAAAGCAAGCAAAGCTTCGCCGCCGCCAATTCATTCATCAGCTTTTGCGTATATCGGCCCCGCGGCCCCGTCTGGAAGCTCCGCACCAGCCGCATTCGCTCATCCGCGTGCCGCTCGATCACCGCCAAATCCGTCTCATATCGCCGCAAACCGAGCAGCAGATAGTGGTCGAGGGGCTGCTCCCGAAGGTTCAAGCCCAGCCACTTAGCATAGGGATCGAAAGTGTCATTAGCGGACGACATACAGCCCTTACTGAATCAGTTCGCTGATCTCATTCAAAGTGCCAGCCAAGCCTTGATGTTGATAAACGGACCAGGTTTTTCAACAAAAACGCGGTCCTTAGGGGCCCCCAACTCGGTGAAAAACGCATCGATTTATTCAACACGCAGCAGCCAACTGGCAGCATCCCGACCCGCGTTCCCATTTCGCATAAGGCAAGTTCAACCGCCACTAGCTCCTCCGACAGCCGTCAGCGAGGCAGCGGCGCCACACATCGCAACTTATTTTTATAACAAATCAAACACAATTTGTCAATAATGCTGGGCAGGGAGTACTACTTTCGACGCTCGTCCAGATCGGCCCGGCGTTCAAATTTGCTCCCTTCGGGACTTCGTGGTTACCTCCACCGATCAGGTCTGTCCATACTATTTCACGGCACGTCGCGTTAATATTGCTGGCTCTCACCAGACAATGTCACAGAGGGCGCTAGTCGACCGTTCTTTTTCCGCGAAGTGGTAAGCGGCACACAAACTGCAAACGCGGCCCGACTCTCCACGAATTCGAATTCACGCACCTGAAGGACACTGCATGTTTCGGCTGTTGTTCCTGCTGGCTCCGCTGGCCGCTCTCGTTACTTCGCAATTGTCGGCTGCCGAAGGGTCGCAGCGTCCCAACATCGTGGTCATTGTCGCCGACGATCTCGGCTCGCACGACGTCGGTTGGCGAGGAAGCGAGATCAAGACGCCCAATCTCGACGCGCTCGCTCAGCGCGGCGCTCGACTGAACCAGTTTTACGTGCAGCCGGTCTGCTCGCCGACCCGCGCCGCCCTGATGACGGGCCGCTATCCGTTCCGCTATGGCTTTCAAACGGGAGTGGTCCGGCCTTGGGCCCAGTACGGGCTGCCACTAGAAGAACGGATGCTCCCGGCGGCCCTGCAAGAAGCAGGCTATGAAACAGCCATCGTTGGCAAGTGGCATCTGGGGCATTTCCGGCCCGAGTATCTTCCCACGCGCCGCGGCTTCGATCATCAGTACGGCCATTACAACGGCGCGCTCGACTACTACACGCACGAGCGAGACGGCGGCTTCGACTGGCACCGCAATGACCAAGAGAATCGCGACGAAGGCTACGCCACCCACCTGATCGCCGCCGAGGCTCAGCGTCGCATCAAGGAGCGGCAGGCGGAGAAGCCATTGTTCCTCTACGTGCCGTTCAACGGCGTACACGCGCCGCTGCAAGTCCCCGCCGAGTACTCGGACCGCTATCCGCAGCTGGCCGGCAATCGCAAGATCTACGCGGGCATGGTCACCGCACTGGACGAAGCGGTCGGCCAGATCGTCGCCACCCTCCAGGAAGAGGACCTGCTCAAGAACACTCTGATCATCTTCAGCAGCGACAACGGCGGACCGAACCCAGGCAGGCTGACCGACAACGGAAAACTGCGGGCTGGCAAGGGAACAGTGTACGAAGGCGGCGTGCGAGTTTGCGCCTTTGCCACCTGGGAAAGCCAGATCAAACCGGGCGACATCGAAACGCCCATCCACATCACCGACCTCTATCCGACGCTCCTCGGTTTGGCCGGGGCGAAAACGGAGCAGCCCCTCCCCATCGATGGCCACGACGTTTGGCCCGTTCTGACCGAAAAGGGAGATTCGCCGCGCAGGTCGATCGTCATCAACGCCGCCTCGGAAGAAGCCGCGATTCGCGTCGGCAACTGGAAGCTGGTAGTTTCGTCGTCGCGGTCGGCTGGCGAAGGACCGGAACTGTTCGACTTGGCGAAGGACCCGAGCGAGAAAACGAACCTCGCCAGTCAGCATCCGGAGATCGTGAAAGATCTGGAATCGCAGCTCGCCGAAGCGAACAAACAAGCCGTTCCTTCTAAGACTCGCCCAGCCGGCCGCAACTTCAAAGCGCCTCGCGTCTGGGGTCAGACGAACTGAACATTCTCGGCTGCACTCGAAATTGGTTCGGCCGTCTCATCGTTCACTAATTGGTAAGTTCACAGACCACGGAATAAATATGAAAGCTCGCTGGTACCTCGTTCCAGTCGTCGCCCTCATCCTCCTCTCTTCGCTGCAAAACGATGCACAGGCGGCCAAACCGAACATCTTGCTGATCGTGGCAGATGATCTCGGCTGGGGAGAACTCGGCTTCCAAGGCAACAAGGAAATCCCGACTCCTCAGCTCGACAGCCTCGCGCAGAACGGCGTGCGTTTTACCTCGGGCTATGTGACGGGGCCGTATTGCTCACCGACAAGAGCAGCGCTCCTCACGGGCCGATATCAGCAACGGTTCGGCCATGAGTTCAACCCCGGTCGCGCCACCGGCAACGAGCCGGTCGGCTTGCCTCTTTCGGAGCGGACGATGGCCGATCGCTTGAAGGCAGCCGGTTATGCAACGGGCATGTTCGGCAAGTGGCATCTCGGCGGCGATCCGGAGTTTCATCCCCAGAAACGTGGCTTCGACGAGTACTACGGCTTCCTGGGCGGAGCGCATAGCTACCTGAAGGTCGGCGCTGGTCCCAATGCGATTCTCCGTGGTACACAGCCGGTCGCCCACCTCGATCACACGACCGAGGCGTTTGCTCGCGAGAGCATCAAGTTTATTGAGAAGAACAAAGACAATCCGTGGTTTGTCTATCTGCCGTTCAATGCCGTCCATGGCCCGATGGAAGCACCAGAAAAGTATCTGGCGAAGTTTCCACAAATCGAGGATCCCAAGCGGCGAGCCTATGCCGCCATGCAGACGGCGCTGGACGACGCGGTTGGGTCGGTACTCGCCAAGCTGCGCGAACTGAACTTGGAGGAGAACACCCTGATTGTGTTCTTCACCGACAACGGCGGCCCGACCGGAGTGAATACGTCGTCGAATGGACCTTTGCGAGGCTTCAAAGCCACCGTCTGGGAAGGCGGCGTGCGGGTGCCGTTCGTCATCCAGTGGAAGGGGAAAATCCCGGCAGGTAAGACCTTCGATCAGCCGGTCGCCCAGATCGACGTGCAGCCCACCGCGATGGCCGCGGCTGGCGTGGCAGCCTCAGGCGACGACAAGTTCGATGGAGTTGACCTGCTTCCCTATTTAACTGGCGAGAAGAGCGGATCGCCTCACCCGGTACTGTTCTGGCGTTTCGGCCCACAGCGAGCAGTGCGCAGCGGCGATTGGAAGCTGGTCGAAGCAGCCGAAGGCGTGCAGTTGTTCAACCTGAAGGATGACATCGGCGAGGCCACAGACCTGGCTCAGCAGCAGCCGAACAAAGTGGAGGAACTCGAATCGCTTTACGCCGCCTGGAACGCTGACAACGTCCCACCCAAATGGATCCCGGGCAACCCAGCCCGCTTCCTCCGTGAAAAAGGAGCGCGGAATGGAAAGGCGAAGCGGAGTTAGGCTGCGCCGTTGTTCAATCGACGTAGCCCTCTATGGGGGCATTCACGATTCAGAGATGCTCCCGGCAGGGGGCCCTTGCTCCGCAACCGAGTTTGATTAGGCCAGCTGAGGTTTTGCCTCGAGACAAAGCCCTAGTGCGTCTTTATCCGTCGCATTTACTCTCACCATCCGCCGTGGCTAAAATACAGGCCGTCTAAGGGAGGATCGTTCCGGCTGGTCAGGCGGGCCACTCGTCCTAGGTAACGGAAATTCGAGGCGGCGGTGACATTCGATTCCGGTGTAGTCGTTGGCAAAGTGACCGACGTTGGCATGCGCCGGACGACGAACCAGGACTCCTATTCGCTGATCGTCGCCGACACGCCGGAACTGTGGCAGCAGCGTGGCCACTTCCTGATGGTCGCCGATGGCATGGGCGCTCATGCTGCTGGCGAACTCGCGAGCAAGCTCGCAGCCGAAGGCGTGCCGCACCTCTATCACAAGCTCCGCGAGCTTTCACCGCCGGAGGCATTGCAGCGGGCGATCGTCGAGACCAACGCTGAGGTGCATCGCCGCGGCCAGGCGAATCCTGACTTCCACAACATGGGTACGACGGCGAGCGCGCTGGTCCTGCTGCCGCAGGGCGCCATCGCTGCCCACATTGGCGACAGTCGCATCTATCGCCTACGAGGTGGAGTCGTACAGCAGCTAACCTTCGATCACAGTCTGCAGTGGGAACTGCGCGCAGCCGGCCAGATTGCCGACGGCACCGATGCAGCGGCCGCCGTTCCCAAGAATGTCATCACTCGATCACTCGGCCCCAATGCCACGGTGCAGGTCGATCTCGAGGGTCCGCATCCGGTCGAAATGCACGATGCCTACCTGCTCTGCAGCGACGGTCTCACCGGACGAGTGGACGACGATGAACTCGGCATCATCCTCGGCTGTCTGCCACCGCAGGAAGCCGCGCAATTGCTCGTCGATCTGACGAATCTCCGCGGTGGGCCCGACAACATCACCATTCTGATCGCCCGCATAGTAAAGCCGGAAGCAACCACGGCCTTTGCCAATGCCTCGCCGCTGGCCTTGGGAAGCAAGCGCGAGCTTCGCCCGGTACATCCGATCTTGTGGATCACGGCTGGCGTTTGTGCCCTGGCGGGAGGCGTGATGGCTCTTACCGGCCACATCGTCCCCGGTGGGATTGCCCTCCTGGGCGCGGCAATCGCGGGTTTTGTCGGTGTGCTGCAGCGATTCAGCGGCTATGTGCGCGGCACTCCGCTGGGCGTGGGTGGTCGCATGCTAGGCAAAGGGCCATACACCCAGACGCGGGCCGTTCCCGATGCGGCAATGATCGAAAAGCTGATCGCCGTGCTGGAAGAACTGCGCGGTGCAGCGCGCGACAACGGCTGGGAGCTGAATTGGGCCCGGGTCGACGACCTCGTTCGCCAGGCCGCCGCATCGAACCGCGCCGGCCGCCATGCGGACGCAATCGCGAGCTATGGCCGCGCAGTCATGGTCGTCATGCAAGACTTGCGGGCCCAGAACATCCGCAAGGGAAGCGACTCGGCAATTCAGTACTAGCGGCTTGTTGCCGTTTCTGTGGCCACGGATGAAACACGGATCGAACACGGACGAGAGAAGGATTGCTGCGCCCATGTCACTGACACAACGATTTATCCGAGCTCTCTCCGTGTTTCATCCACGTTCCGTCCGCGGATACCTCTTTATTTTTTTCATCGCCGTTGGCGGCCAATGCGTGGCTGGCGATTGGCCGCAAATTCTCGGCCCGACGCGCAACGGTCAGGCGGCGGACGATGAATCGCTGGCGAACGAGTGGCCGAAGGAAGGGCCTAAGGTAGCTTGGACTCGGCCACTAGGAGCCGGCTACGCAGGGCCGGCGGTGGCGGACGGCAAGGTCCTGGTCTTCTATCAGCAGGAAGCTCAAGAGATTGTCGAAGCGATTGACGCCAAAACCGGCAAGTCGCTCTGGCGCGCCGCCTTCGAAGCCAACTACCGCGGCGGTATCGACGCGAATACCGGTCCCCGCTGCGTGCCGCTCATCCAAAACGCCCGCGTGTTCGCCTTTGGAGCTGATGGCGATTTGCACTGCGTCGACCTTGCCACCGGAGCCAAACGCTGGTCGCGAAGTCTCTACGAAGACTACCGGGCCGACCGCGGTTACTTCGGCGCGGGAAGTTCGCCGATCGTGGTCGACGGCGTGTTGCTAGTGAACGTGGGCGGCCGAGGCGCAGGACTCGTTGGTCTCGATCCGGCCAACGGAAAGACGCTCTGGCAGAAGACCGATGAAGACGCGAGCTACTCGTCCCCCACGTCGCTCAACATCAACGGACATCCGCAGGCTCTGTTTGTTACACGCTACAACGCCCTGCTCGTCGATCCGAAAACCGGCGATACGCATTCACCAGTGCCGTTCGGCATGCGCGGGCCAACCGTGAATGCGGCGACACCATTAATCGTCGGGAACGATCTGTTTCTGACCGCCAGTTACGGCGTGGGTGCCTGGAAGGGGCGAATCGACAAGGCGGGGGTCAAGAAAACTTGGGCCAATGACGAATCGCTTTCCAGCCAATACGCGACGCCGGTCGTCTATCAAGGCCACTTGTATGGCACGCACGGCCGCGAGGATGTGGGGGTTGCGGCGCTGAGGTGCGTGGAACTCGCCACGGGCAAAGTGAAATGGTCCGAAGAGGGCTATGGCGTGGCCCATCCAATCCTCGTGGGAGACAAGCTGCTTTTGCAATGCGTTGATGGCCGAGTTGCTCTGGCGAAAGCATCACCCGAGAAGTACGAAGAGCTCGCCACGACCACTATCGCCAGTGAGCCGACGCGGGCACTCCCGGCGCTCGCGGGCGGCCAACTCTTCGTCCGCACCACGCCGGCCAGCGGCGGCAAGCTCCTCTGCTTGCAGGTCGGCGAGTAGAAGCTTGCGGTAGCCGCACTTAGGCAACGATCGACACCATCTCCAGTACGCGAGCCGCGAGCCGCTGCTCGCCTTCCAGGCGAATCCCGGGAAACCGCTCTAGAGCAGCTTCGCTTGTGAGCCGCTTGGTGAAGACTCGCCAGGCAACGTCCTGCGGCAAAACCGCCTTTGCGGTAACTTCCGCTTTGCTCGCGCCGACGTCGCGAAGCCGCCATCCACTGTCAGCCCGTTCGACGAACCATTGTCCGCCGGCCGGTCCACGAATTTCGGCGGAGACGAGGGTTCCAATTTCGGCATTCACACCCTGAAACGTATGCGGCAAGGCCCGCATGAAGGTATCCAGCACGGGATAGTAAAATTGGCGCTCATCGATCGGCGTCTCGCGATGGACGGCCAAGGCGATCTGTCGCTGATGATGCCAGCGCTCGGTGTAATCCCGCGCCATGTCGAACCACAGCAGCGAGTTGGCCTCCCCTGCCCAACTGACGGGAAAGAGCGCCTCGGCCTGCGGATCGGCAGTTTCCCAAAGTTCGACATACTGCCGACTCACGACCTCCAGCAGATCGACGAGCACCCGCGGACTAATTCGCCGGGTTACGCGTGTCCAACTCGCATTCAGATCATTCAGATAGCGAAGCAAATCGCCCGGTGAGTTAAGCTCCTGCGGACCATCGGGAGCAACATACCGATCGCGCTGCGCCGAAAGGCGCCGAATCGCGCCGTCGAGCAGATGCGAGGCGATGTCCTGAACCGACCACTGCGAACAGACGGTCGGCCTGCGCCAGTCATCGTCCGACAGCGAGCTCAGCAACTCCAGCAGATGCTGCTCAAGCGGTCGAAACAGAGGTGCAAAGTGAATTGGTGGCTGGCTCATGGCGATAGCCTACAGTCACCACGCATCTCAAACTGGTTCGCGCAGAAAAAAGCCCGCGGTTTGCGACCCGCGGGCCTCGGAGGAAAGTCCGTGATCGGCGCCAACGTGGAAGCGGGATCCACAAGCCGGCGCCAACAATGACATTTCTCTTGGCTCTTACTTCTCGCTACGCAGCCATCGCGACGGTGGCGCGAGCAGCACGCGAGCGGCGGAAGAAGCCGAACTTCTCCAGGGCCTTGTACACTTCTTCGAGCGTCTTTTCGCCAAAGTTGGCGATGCTCAGCAGATCGTCCGGCGTGCAGTTGAGCAGATCGCGGACAGTGAAGACGCCCCGCTCTTCCAGGCAATTGGTGGTGCGAACACTCAGGCCGATCTCGGCCGTGCTCATCTCCAACCGCTCCTGCATCAGACGGGCTTGTTCATCCTGGCGGCTCAGAGGAATACGGGTCCTGCTCATGGGTTCCCTCCCGGCAAAACATGGGTCGAATCGAATTGTCAGATGGCTCAGGCGGCAGTCGCGGTTCCCTACGCTGCACGTGCTTGAGTTGGGTCGAAATATAGACGCGATTTTTGAGATTGCTAGAGTCTCGCGAATATTTTTCAGAAATTATTCATGATGTGCTAGCAGCACTGTGCTAGCGATCGGCTGGGCGGATTTCGCCGAGGGTTCTATATTCAAATCTGGCCGTTTGTACATTAGTTCTGCCACGAACCTGTCCCTCGAACCGCGCCTGCCGTATGGATACGCCCCTCTCCCAGCTTCATCGCTCCCTCACTCCGGCGCAGCTGGCCGCGGTTACGCACGTGCAAGGGCCGCTGCTCATCCTCGCCGGCCCGGGCAGCGGCAAGACACGCGTCGTCACTCACCGCATTGCCCACTTGCTCAACGTGGGCATCCCCGCGCGCCAGATTCTTGCCCTCACCTTCACCAACAAGGCTGCAGCCGAAATGCAGTCGCGTCTGGCCTCGCTCGCTCCAGGTCAGCCGGTGTGGATGGGCACATTTCACCGCTTCTGCGCGCGCACGCTGCGCATGAACGCCGCCCTGGTCGGCCTCGCCGAGAACTATTCCATCTACGACATGGACGACAGTCGCAAGATGCTCGTCTCGGTCTTGGAAGAGGAAGGAATCGACCTCTCGCACACCTCGCCCGACGCAGTGCACCACGCCATCAGTTGGGCCAAGAATCATCTGATCACCGCCGAAAAATACGTCCCCGCGCGCGGGCTGCAGATCGGCCGGATCGTCGAGCGCGTCTACCCGAAGTATCAGCGGGCCTTGCTCCGCGCGAACGCCGTCGATTTCGACGACTTGCTGCTGCACGTGGCCACGATGCTGCGCGAGAATCCGGAAGTACGAGCCGACCTGGACAAGCGCTACCAGTACATCATGGTCGACGAGTACCAGGACACGAACCTGGCTCAGTACGCGATCGTGCGAGCGCTCTCGATCAACTATCCCAACCTGGCCGTGACGGGCGATCCCGATCAATCGATCTACGGCTGGCGGGGAGCGAATCTCGACAACATCCTCGACTTCGAAAAAGACTTCCCGGACGTCAAGGTCGTTCGCCTGGAGCAGAATTATCGCAGCTCGAAAGCCATTCTTCGCGTCGCCGATCAGCTCATCGAGCACAACATCAAGCGGAAACAGAAGGGGCTCTACACCGACAACCCGGAAGGGGAAAAAGTTCGGCTGTTCGCGTATCCAACCCAGCGCGACGAAGCCGAGCACATCGCTTCGCAAATTGCCCAGGAGATTCACGCCGGTCGGCGGCGAGCGCGCGATTTCGCCATCTTCTATCGCACCAACGCCCTCTCCCGGCAGATCGAGCATTCGCTCCGCGAGCATGTGATTCCCTACCAGATCGTCAACGGCCTCGAGTTCTATCAGCGCAAGGAAATCAAGGACGTCCTCGCGTATCTGCACTTGCTCAACAATCCGCGGAGCGACGTGGCACTGCTGCGGATCATCAACACGCCGACTCGGGGAATCGGCAAGTCATCCATCCAGAAGATCCAGGCTCATGCAAGGAATAAACAGATCCCACTGCTCGATGCGGCCCGCGAGGCAGGGCTCATTCGCGAGCTGAATAAGAAGTCGGCCCTGTCGATTGCCAAGTTCGTGGCCATGTACGATCGACTGGGCGAGGCGGTCCTCGCGCCGCTCGAAGAGATCGTCGGCAAGGTGCTCAGCGAGACGGGCTATCGCGAGGTGCTGCAGAACTCCGAAGCCGAGGAGGATCAGGAGCGGCTGGCGAACCTCGAAGAATTGCTCACGGCGGCCCGCGAGTTCGATATTCGCAATCCCGGCCAGGGGAATCTGGAGCAATTCCTCGAAGAGTCGTCGCTGGTGGCCGACACCGATGCTTGGGAGGCGGAGACCGACAAGGTCACGATGATGACGCTGCATGCGGCGAAGGGGCTGGAGTTCCCCTGCGTGTTCATCGTGGCCTGCGAGCAGGGCCTGTTGCCGCACGAGCGCAGCATCAAGGACCACGACCGCGACAAGCTCGAGGAAGAACGGCGGCTGATGTTCGTCGGTATCACGCGGGCGATGGAGCGACTGCAACTGAGCTACGCCCAGTACCGCACGTTCCGCGGCATGTCAGCCCCGACGGTGCCAAGCATGTTCCTGATGGAGCTGCCGCGGCACGAAATGGATCAAAGCAGCAACCTGGCGGGTCTCCAGGCGACCGCCGATTGGGATGAGCCGGCCGGCGACACCGATTTCGACTTCGGCGCGAACGAAGACGACGGGTCGCAGCTCCCAGCGCACGACGACGAGTTTACGCAGCTCGATGAGCCGCGGCCGAAGAAGGAGCGGGAAAAAACGCTCACCAGCGGCCTGCTCACGGCCGCCGACCTGCTGGCGAGGCAGGACTCGCCAGGCCACAAGACGCCGATCAATGCCTACAAGCACGGCATGACTGTCTCGCATCCGGAGCATGGCCTGGGGACCATCACGTCGCTCGCCGGCGAAGGCCCGAAGCGGACCGCGACGGTGCAATTCTTCGCCGATTCGCAGGAGCGCAAGTTCCGGCTGATGTTTGCGAATCTGGAACCGGTGGAAGAGTGAGGCGGGCGAATGCGGAATGGGGAATTGGGAATGCGGAATTGACGCTAAACTGAGCGTCTTGCTGAACGCACGGCTTTCATTCCGCATTCCCTATTCCGAATTCCGCATCCGCCCCATGTCTGACTACCCCAAAGTCGCGCAGCTCAAAACCGTCGCGGCGTTACGTGCTCGGCTTGTTGAGCTAGGCCTTGAACTGCCCGTTGATGACCAGATTCTGACTGCCGAGCAGGGTTCGCCGCTCGCGCAGCCGATGAAGGTCGGTGGTCTGCTCGTCGGGAATCGCTGGTGCATTCATCCAATGGAGGGTTGGGATGCCAATCGGGACGGCTCGCCCAGCGATCTGACGCTGCGACGGTGGAAGCACTTTGGGCTGAGCGGCGCGAAGCTCATCTGGGGTGGCGAAGCGGCGGCTGTGCAACCGGATGGCCGGGCGAATCCGAATCAAACGCTCGCCACGCCGGAGAACAAGCGAGGGCTGGCGCAGTTGCTCGAAACGCTGAACGCGGCGCACCGCGAAGCGTTTGGTTCGCTCGATGGGCTCGCCGTCGGTTTGCAATTGACCCATTCGGGCCGCTTCTGCCGGCCGAGCGACAAGCGGCTCGAACCGCGGATTGCGTATCACCACCCGCTGCTCGACGCGAAGTTCGGCATCTCAGCCGAAGACAACAGCGTCGTGTGGACCGACGACGATCTGGAGCGTTTGATCGACAACTACGTGCGGGCCGCAGGCCTCGCGCGCGAGGCTGGCTATCAGTTCGTCGACGTGAAGGCCTGCCACGGATATCTGCTGCACGAGTTTCTCAGCGCCTATATGCGCCCCGGCCGATTTGGTGGCGACCTCGACGGACGCACTCGCGTGCTGACCACGATCATCTCGCGCATTCGCGAGAAGTATCCCGACCTGGAAGTGGTCGTGCGGATCAGCATCTTCGACACGCTGCCGTACAAGACGAGTCGCGAGATCGGTCAGCCGATGGACTATCAGCACCTGCTGCCGTATCGCTGGGGTTTCGGCGTCGATGAATGCGATCCGCTGCAGATGGACCTGCGCGAGCCGATCGAATTGCTGCGGCGGCTGCAGCGACTCGGCGTGGCGGCGGTGAATCTCTCCTGCGGCAGCCCTTACTACAATCCGCACATTCAGCGGCCGGCCATCTTTCCGCCGAGTGACGGCTATCAGCCGCCCGAAGACCCGCTCGTCGGAGTCGTCCGACAGATTCAGGCAACCCGCGAATGCAAACAGGCGATCCCCAGCCTGCCGATAGTCGGCACCGGCTATACCTACCTGCAGGAGTACGTGCCGCACGTGGCTCAGGCTGTTGTCCGCGCCGGCTGGGTCGATAGCGTGGGCCTCGGCCGGATGGTGCTCTCGTATCCCGACCTGCCAGCCGAGACTTTGCAGCAGGGCGCCACGGCCCGCAAGCGCATCTGCCGCACGTTCAGCGACTGCACCACAGCGCCACGCAACGGGATGGTGAGTGGGTGTTATCCGCTTGATGCGTATTACAAGGAGCGACCCGAAGCGGCGGAGATGACCAAGCTGAAGCAGACGCTGAAGTGAGCGGGGGAGGTAAGAGCAAAGAAGCAGAGAGTAGAGAGTAGAAAAATCAGGGCCGCAGTCCATAGACTGGCGTCGGATACCCACGTCATTTGCTACCTACACCGCGTCCTACGTCGGGCGACCGTTCTACGCCATACGCTTCCGACTTCCGCCCTCCGCCTTCGCTTCATCTTCCGCCGCTGACATCAATGAACGTGCCGGTGGTGTAGCTGGCTTCAGCGGAGAGGAGCCAGAGGATGGCGGCGGCTACTTCCTCGCTCTTGCCGCCGCGTTGCATCGGGGTCGCTTTGGCGACGCGCTCGACGCGGCCCGGTTCGCCGCCGCTGGCGTGGATCT
>Ga0164290_1000736_pt1 | contig 86399 bp, 77 predicted proteins | sample Micstemetagenome_FD_108782 | JGI IMG/M metagenome (GOLD analysis project Ga0164290, IMG submission 108782) | Contaminated culture microbial community from soil near Moab, Utah, USA - Microcoleus steenstrupii SON62 (Illumina Assembly) | ecosystem: Environmental > Terrestrial > Soil > Soil crust... | reverse complement strand
TGTGTGGAGCAATATGCACACGACGCGGTTGCTTTTGCCAGCCAGGTGCTGGATCCCCTCGATGCCTGGTGTCCGGTAGACCGTAACGGCTGCTTCGATGAACAGGTGATCGATTGTGAACCCGATCACCGGGTTTACCTCAGTGAACTGAACGGGCGCTACCTCGTGTTTACACCCGCCTGGAACTACGAAGGTTTTGAACTGGAGGGTGTGTGGAAACCGGAAGAACGGCGCAAGAGTCAGGGAAAAGAATGGCTGATCCGCCGGAAACGTGTTTCGGAAGAGGCTTTTGTTGCCCGGCTCCGCAGCCTGCATCCGAGGTTTGAAGCCCAACTCAATGGCTACTTCTATCTTTCTTTCGAAGAGGCGCAGAAAAAGCAGTGGTTTCTGAATGCCTTCTATCGCCTGCTGGAAGAGGAAGTGGCCGTGCTCGGACTCAGCATGCTCCACCATTTTCGTTGTTCGGAACATAAACCGCTTACAGAAACGGAACTGCTTTCGGCGCCGGAGGATGCGCAGATGCGTCTTCGCTTTTCGCTGCGATTTGGCACGGAAACAGTAGCCCTTAATGCCTTGCAGAAGGCCATCTTTTCCGGTCAGAAGATCGTGCTGCTGCGGGATGGCTCGATGGGGGTGCTGCCTTCCGACTGGTTCGATACCTGGTCGACCCTGATCCGGCACGCGAAAATCGACAGGGATGTGCTGGTGCTGCCCCGCTGGCTGGCACTTACCGGCAGTGCCGGTAGCGCGGAAGCGACGCTGCTCAAGCCGGTCATTAATCCCGGATGGTGGACGAAGTGGCAGCACTGGCAACAGCGGGATGACGCCGTATTTCTACTGCCCGGCCTACTTCGGGCACAACTGCGTTCTTACCAGCAGAAAGGCTTCGAATGGCTTTGCCTCCTGCAGGAAGCCGGGGCCGCCGCTTGCCTGGCAGATGATATGGGTCTGGGTAAGACGCTGCAGACCATCGCCTTTTTGTGCCGGCAGCTGGAGCTGGAGCCCGATGCGCAGCACCTCATTGTGTGCCCCGCTTCCCTGGTCTATAACTGGAAGCAGGAGTGGGATAAGTTTGCCCCCTCGGTGGAGGTGGGCATTTACCGTCCGGATGCGGCGTCCGCAACACCTCCCCAGGTTTTACTGGTCACCTATCACCTCGCCCGTACTCATACGCATTTGCTGGCCGACCGTAGCTTCGCCACCATTGTTCTGGACGAAAGTCACCAGATCAAGAATCCGTCCGCTCAAATTACCCGCGCGGTGTGCAGCCTGCAGGGACGCTTCCGGGTGGCCCTGAGTGGAACGCCGGTCATGAACAATACTTTCGACCTGTATGCGCAGCTGCATTTCCTGCTGCCCGGGCTCTTCGGCAGCCGCGAGTTTTTCCGCCAGCAGTATGCCGATGCCATCGACCGTAACGGAGATGCGGAGAAGATCGCTGCCCTGCGTCGCCTGACAGCGCCTTTCCTGTTGCGCCGCACGAAGGAACAGGTGGCACCCGATCTTCCGGCCAGGACCGAGCAGGTGCTCTGGTGCACGATGGGCGCCGACCAGCGGATGGCTTACGATGGCATCCGCGAACGGATTCGCAGTAATGTGCTGCTGGAACTCGAAGAGAAAGGGGTAGAGCAGGGAAAGATGAGTGTACTGGCAGGCATCACCCGCCTGAAGCAGTTGTGCTGCTCGGCTGCGCTGGTGCGCGACGAAGACGTCTTCACTACCGATTCCGTAAAAGTACAGGTGCTGCTCGACGAGCTGCAGGTGCTGGTTGAAGGTCATAAAGTGCTGGTGTTTTCGCAGTTCACCTCCATGCTCGACCTGCTTCAGGAGGAACTGCGTAAGGCCCGTATTCCGTTGCTGCGCCTGGATGGGGCAACGCCGGCCGTGCAGCGCCAGGAACGCTGCAACCGCTTTAATGACGCAGAGGCGCCGGAACGTGTATTCCTGATCTCGCTGAAAGCGGGCAATGCCGGGCTCAACCTGACAGCGGCCGACTATGTATTTCTCTTCGACAGCTGGTGGAATGCGTCCGTGGAACAGCAGGCAATCGACCGCACACACCGGATCGGACAAACCCGGCCGGTATTTGCTTACCGCATGATCTGCAAGGATACGATCGAGGAAAAGATCCTGCAGCTGCAGCAGCGCAAGCAGCAGTTATCGTCGGAGCTCATACAGGCAGAGGAGGGATTTGTCAAGAGCCTGACCCTGGAAGACATAAAGTTTCTGCTCGGTTAAACGGCTGGACCCTTGGGTTCAGTCGGCCTTTACCCAGAGCCAGATCGCTGTCAGGGTTCCGGTGAGGAGCAAAAGCGCACCTGCCGCCAGCCAGCGCAAGCGACGGTGCAGGCGGAATAGCTGGATCAACGCCAGCATGGGCACGGCAAAGGCCAGCAGCAGCATGGGAAGCCACAGCAGTTCATAAATGGCGCCCAGGGCCGCATAACGATAGACGTTGAGGCGGAGCCCCATCAACCAGTAAAGGCTAAAGAGAAGAGCCAGCGCGAAGTTGACTTTGGCTGTACGCGGGTGCTCAAAAAATGGCTTCACCCTCTGAAAATAAGACATGAACTTATTGTAAGAAGCAGATTCAAGCTAAGGACGAAGCCTGACAGGTCGCCCGGTTTAATTCTTCCTTTTGAAGTCGCCGCGTTTCCAGGCTTTGATAAACTCGGCCCAGGCTGCGGGGTTGAAGAGGTTCTGTGGCGGAAGCTGACCTGCGTACACGGCGCGGTTGGCTACGTTCCGTAACTGCATGCTGGTAGCCTCCCGGCCATCTACGGGCACACTTTCCATCAGCACCCGCCGCTTGGCAATGTCGTTGTTCTTGCGGGCGATCTCGATATCGTCGTCGGGAATCTCCAGGTTGACAAAGTCGCGCTCGAATTGTGCGGGTGTGGGGCGCGGACGGATGATCGTGGCCGGCAGGTAAACGGTGTCTTCCACCATCAGTTGCACCACACTGTACTGGTTGCCCTGCAGGGTCCTGGGAATTTCCACCACTTTGGGTTTATAGCTGACGTGGGTGAACTCCACCACATCACCTTTCAACACCACGATTGAAAAGACCCCTTGGTTGTTCGATATGGTGCCCCGGTTCTGCCCTTTTACGGTTACACTGACCGCGGGAATGCCCACCAGGCTATCGGCGGTCATAATGACGCCGTACAGCTGCACGACGGAGTCTTTTACGCCCTCAAACTGGGCCTGGGCACGAACGTTGAGGAAAAGGACAAAAAGCAGGGGTAGCCATCTCTTCATTCCGTCAAAAATAGCCCGCTTCCGTTCAGCCAAAAAATCGGCATCCGGCTTTACCCTAACTTTGCGCATTCATTAACAAAAACGCCGAACATGACCCGCGAAGACGTGCTGAAGGCCCTGAGCAACGTGCAGGAACCCGACCTGGGAAAGGATCTCGTAACCCTGAATATGATCCGGGATCTGGAGATCAGCGGCAACGACGTTTCGTTTACGATCGTGCTGACCACGCCTGCCTGCCCGATGAAGGATATGATGAAGAAAGCTTCGGAGACGGCCATCAGAATGCTGGTCAGCAAGGAGGCGAATGTTACCGTGAACTTTACGTCGAGCACCAGCACCGTGCGGGCCGACAAGAGCAATGTGCTGCCGGGCGTGCGCAATATTCTTGCCGTGGTGAGCGGCAAAGGCGGCGTTGGCAAAAGTACCGTGTCTGCCAACCTGGCCCTGGCACTGGCACAGGGCGGCGCGCGCGTGGGACTGCTCGACGCCGATATTTACGGTCCGAGCGTGCCCATCATGTTCGGTGTCCGGGGCGAGCGCCCGATGATGACCAATATCGACGACAAGGCTTATATCGTTCCTCTGGAGCGTTTCGGCATCCAGCTGTTGTCCATCGGCCTGATGGTGGATGAACGCAACGCGGTGGTCTGGCGCGGGCCCATGGCCTCCAGCGCCATCCGCCAGTTCATCACCGATGTTTACTGGGGCGAACTCGACTACCTGGTGATCGATATGCCGCCCGGCACCGGCGATATCCACATGACGGTAATGCAGACGGCACCCGTGACCGGTGTGGTGGTGGTGACCACTCCGCAGGACGTGGCGCTCGCCGATGCGAAGAAAGGCATCGCTATGTTCGGCCAGGCGCAGATGAACGTGCCGATCCTGGGTCTGGTGGAGAATATGAGCTATTTCACACCGGCCGAGCTGCCGGATCATAAATACTTCATCTTCGGCAAAGAAGGTGGCAAGCGCCTTGCGGAAGAATACGAACTGCCCTTCCTGGGACAGATACCGCTGGTGCAAAGCATCCGCGAAGGCGGTGATGTAGGTGTTCCGATCATGATGAGTGACGAAGCCATTACCAAAAAAGCATTCGAGGAGTTCGCCGGGCTCGTGGCACGCGCCGTTTCCATGCGCAACGCCCACATGAAGACAGAGGAGATCGCAGGGGTTGTTGATTAAGCCATACGGCTAATTTTGCAGGATGTATAACCTTCCCGAGTTCAAGGAGCAAGACCCTGAGCAAGTGCTCGCCTTCATGCAGGCCCATCCCTTTGCGATGCTGATCGGCGCCACGACAGAGGCGATGCCGGTTGCCACACAGGTCCCTGTGCTCATTGATCAACGGGCGGGTAAGCTGGTGCTTTCCGGGCATCTCATGCGCAAGACAGATCACCACAGGGCCCTCGAAGAGAACCCGCAAGCCCTTTTCGTGTTTACGGGCGCGCACGCCTATGTAAGTGCCACCTGGTACAGCGATCCGCATCAGGCCTCTACGTGGAATTACCGCTCGGTGCATGCACGGGGCCGGATGCAGTTTACGGATGATGCAGGACTGATCGATATCATGCAACGGACTTCCCTTCATTTCGAAAACGGGGAAGCCGCATCATCTACCTCCTTCGATAATCTTCCGGAAAAGTACCGGATGCCGCTGCTCAAGGCGATTGTTGGCTTCGAAGTGGTGATTGACGACTTGCAACACGTATTCAAGATGAGCCAGAACCGCGATGAAGCGAGCTACCGAAGCATCGTGGCCCATTTGCAAGAGCAAAGCGGCGAGGCCGCGGAGGTGGCGCGGATCATGGAAGAAAAGAAAAGTCAACTTTATGGAAGCGGGCACTGATAAAATCCTGATCCGGAGAGCCGTTGAAGCAGATGTCGATGCTCTGGCGGCCCTTTACCGCGACACCATCCTTACAATAAACAGCCGTCATTATAACCCGGAGCAGGTGGCTGCCTGGGCCCATACCGCATCCCGTACCGATTCGTTGATGCGGCGGATGCATACTCAGTATTTTCTTGTGGCCGAGATCGATGGACGGATCGCCGGGTTTGGCTCCATCACAACAGACGGCAGCTATCTCGATTTCTTATACGTGCATAAGGATTTTCAGCGGATGGGTATTGCGCGCACCCTCTACATCGCTTTAGAAGATTACGCACGGCGCCGCCCGGCCTTTTTCATCCACGCAGAAGTCAGCATCACGGCGCGACCCTTCTTCGAAAGCCAGGGCTTCCTGGTTCTGAAAGAGCAGCAGGAGCATATCGATGGCGTGGCCCTCACCAATTTCAGGATGCGGAAGACGCTTTAACGCGTTCTCCCGCTCAGCAGCCCGATTACCGTGCCGTCGGATGCACGCAGCTGCAGGCTGTCCGGCTTCAGTTGCAGGATCCTGTACTCCACCTGCCCGCCGGGCCGGTTCGTGATGATCACCGTCTGCCGGCGTGCATCATAAATCCAACGGCCTTTCCATTCCTGTTTCGGTCCTTTGAAATCAGTAAAAAAGCCTGGTTTGCCGAAGTAGATCCAGGGGCGCTCGTACAGTGATTTTTGTGCGGTAGTCGCTGTTTTTTCCCGGACGATCGTATAACTACGGTACCATTTGCGGTCCGTGAGCAGGGCGGTGGTGTCCTGTTGTGGTGTGCCGAAGTGCAGACAGGCGGTTAATAGGACAGCGATCATAGCGTTTTGTTTAGCTGCAGCCAGTCGAGGGCATTTTGGTAAAGAAAGGCGTTTCGTACCGCATCGTCCAGTTCCAGGCTTTCAACCAGTGATCCGGGGTGGTGCTCTCCTAACGGGAAAGGATAGTCGCTGCCGACACAGATCTTGGTATCGCCAACGCTCTGGCGCAGCAGGGAAAAAGCAGCCGGGTCGTGCACGAGGCTGTCTACCCAGAAACGTCCGAGGTAATCGCGCGGGTTAACGGTATTGTCGATCTGCACCAGGTCGGGACGTACGGCATAGCCATGTTCGATCCGGCCGATGGTGTAGGGAAACGAGCCGCCGCCATGTGCAAAAGCGATCCGCAGCCCCGGAAACTTTTCGAGCACGCCGCCGAAGATCAGGGAGCAGATGGCGCGGGTGGTTTCGGCGGGCATACCCACCAGCCAGGGCAGCCAGTATTTCTGGATGTCTTTCTCGCCCATCATATCCCAGGGATGGATGAACAGGGCGCAATCGAGCTTTTCAGCTGCCTCGAAGAAGGGCAGGAGGGAAGGGTCGCCCAGGTTGACCTGGTTAACATTGGTGCCAATTTCAATTCCGGGCATTTTGAGCTCCCGCACGCAACGTTCCATCTCGGTGATGGCGAGGGCTACATCCTGCAGCGGCACCGTGCCCAGGCCGATGAAGCGGTCCGGATGGCGATCAACCGTTTCCGCAATATGATCGTTAAAAAACCGGGAGGTTTCCAGTCCGTCTTTGGGCTTTGCCCAGTAATTGAACAGCACGGGAATCGTCGAAAGCACCTGGATGCCGACGCCGGTGGCATCCATTTCGGGCAGCCGGGCTTCCGGCTTGAAGCAATTGTCCTCCACCTCGCGGAACAGCCTGTCGCCTTTCATCATGCAGGCCTTGCAATTGCGGTGTTCGAGGTGGATGAACTCGCCGTACCCGAACTTTTGCACCCAGTTGGGCATGTGCTCGGGCATGATATGGGTATGGATGTCGATTTTCATACAATCAAAAGTCAAAATTCAAAAGTCAAAAACGTTGGGGCGCCGGGTTCATGCCTGAAAGGCCTAATTCAATAAATCACTGGCAGCGAAGAGCAAAGGAAGTCCGAAAAAGATGTTTTTTGACTCTTGACTTTTTACTTTTTTACCGGTGGTTCCATTTGGTGTCCGCATTGCTTGCAGGTGCGCAGGTCTTCATTGGAGTAGAAACGCTCCATCACGGGAGGCAGTTGCTTCACGATATCGGCTACGAACAGGAACTCTTCATACAGCTTATTCCCGCATTTTTCACAGAACCACATGAAGGCGTCCGTCTCATTTTCTTCTTCGTTGCGGATCTTCTCAATCACCAACCCGACGGTGCCGGCGCCCCGCTGCGGCGAATGCGGGGTGTTGGGCGGCAGCAGGAACATATCGCCTTCGTTGATCGGGATGTCTTTGGGAACCCCGTCGTCGATGATCTTGAGTACCATATTTCCTTCCACCTGGTAATACAACTCCTCACTGCGGTTGAAGTGATAGTCTTTCCGCGCATTGGGGCCACCCACGACCATAACGATGAAGTTCTCTGCGTTTTTGTAGATACACTGGTTACCAACCGGCGGCTTCAGGAGGTCGCGGTGTTCGTCGATCCAGTGCTTGAGGTTGAAGGGGGCAGTAACGGGCATGACTTCGGTTTTGTGCTAAACTAACTCAAAAGTCAACATTCAAAAGTCAAAATTCAAAAGGCGCCCATCCGGCCTGTCCAAGCATCGCCCGGGTATGTTGGCAACAGTAACCAAAAGTTCTGAGCACCGCATGGCAGAACGTATCCGTACGTTTTTTTGACTTTTGAATTTTGACTTTTGAATTAAACTAAGTTTGGTCCATGAATCTCTCCCTCCAAGGAAAAACAGCACTCATCTGCGGCGGCAGCCAGGGTATTGGCTATGCCATCGCCGAAGAACTGGCGCTAATGGGAGCGCATTGCATCCTGCTCGCCCGCAATGAAGAAAAGCTACGTATGGGCGCCGCACGGCTCGATACCACGCTGCAGCAGGTACACCGTTATTTCGCCATAGACTTTAATGATGTGCCTGCCACCGATTCCCTGATCCGGCAGATCGTTTCGGAAGGTCCGGTACACATTCTCATCAACAACTCCGGCGGGCCCGCGGCGGGCCCGATCGTGGATGCCACCGGAGACCAGTTTCTGCAAGCCTTTCAGCAGCACCTGCTCACCAATCATCGTCTGACCCAGGCGGTCATAGGACCAATGAAGGAAGCAGGCTACGGGCGTATCATCAATATCATTTCCACTTCGGTGAAGATTCCCCTGAAGAACCTGGGCGTATCCAATACGATCCGCGGTGCGGTGGCTTCCTGGGCCAAGACGATGGCCAATGAGCTGGCAGGTTTTGGAATTACAGTAAACAACGTTCTTCCCGGCGCCACCCGAACCCAGCGGCTGGAAGCCATTATCTCAAACGCTTCGGAAAAGAAGCAGGTAGAGAAGGCGCATGTGGAGCAGGAGATGATTGCCGAGATCCCGGCGCGCCGCTTTGGCGACCCCGAAGAAATCGCTGCCGTGGCCGCCTTCCTCGCGAGCCCTGCAGCGGCCTACGTCAACGGCACCAGCATACCGGTGGATGGCGGACGCACAGGAACCATCTGACCTGTGCCCTGGGTTTATCCGGCATTCTCCCTTTTATCTTCACGCGATTATTTTTGGCTATGTCCGATTTTACGATACCCTCGCACCTCGAGAACTACATTGGCGGTTACCTGATCGGCCCGCTGAGCGGACAGTTTATCGACAATATCGATCCGGCTACCGGAGCGGTGTTCTGCCAGATACCCGACAGCAATGAACGCGATGTGGAACTGGCCGTGGATGCGGCCCGCAAGGCCTTCCCGGCCTGGTCGGTAACACCGGCGGAGGAACGCTTCCGCCTGTTGAACCGCATTCCCGACCTGATCGATGCCCACCTCGATCTGCTGGCAGAAGCGGAGAGCCGCGACAATGGCAAGCCGCTCTGGCTCAGCAAGCGGGTCGATATTCCGCGTGCCTCCGCCAATTTCCGCTTTTTCGCAACCGGCATCATGCACTTCTCGGCCGAGAGCCATACCATGGAAGACAAGGCCATCAACTATACGCTCCGCCAGCCGGTGGGAATCGTGGGTTGTATCTCGCCGTGGAACCTGCCGCTCTATCTCTTTACCTGGAAGATCGCGCCCGCCCTGGCAGCAGGCAACTGCGTGATCGCCAAACCATCGGAGGTAACCCCGCTGACCGCATTTCTACTGGCCCGCATCTGCAAGGAAGCCGGTTTGCCCGCAGGCGTGCTCAATATTGTGCACGGTAAAGGCGATACCACCGGCGAAGCCATCGTAAAACATCCATCGATCAAGGCCATTTCCTTTACCGGCAGCACCCGCGCCGGCGCCCGCATCGCCGGCATCGCCGCACCGATGTTTAAAAAGCTCTCGCTCGAGCTCGGCGGTAAGAACCCGAACATCATCTTCGGCGATTGCGATTTCGACAAAATGCTGAAGACGACCATACAGTCATCTTTTGCCAACCAGGGACAGATCTGTCTCTGCGGCTCGCGTATCCTGGTGGAGGCATCGATCTATGACCGCTTCAAAGAGGCGTTTCTCGAAGAGGTCAAGAAGCTGAAGGTCGGCGATCCCATGGATCCGGCTTCGAAGCAGGGAGCCGTGGTCAGCCAGATGCACTTTGAAAAGGTGCTGGGCTGCATCGAAACGGCAAAGCAGGAGGGAGGTACTATTCTGGCGGGCGGTAATGCCCTGCGACCCGAGGGGCGCTGTGCCGGTGGCTGGTTCATCGAGCCCACCGTGATTGAAGGCCTGGGTCCGCAATGCCGCACCAACCTGGAAGAGATCTTTGGTCCGGTAGTGACGCTCCAGAAGTTTGACACCGAGGAAGAAGCCATTGCACTGGCCAACGCCGGAACCTATGGCCTTTCCTGCACCATCTGGACGCAGGACATTTCCCGCGCCAACCGCGTGGCGGCCAAAGTGGAGGCCGGCATCAGCTGGATCAACTGCTGGCTGCTCCGTGATCTACGCACCCCCTTCGGAGGCATCAAAAACTCGGGTGTCGGCCGCGAGGGCGGCTGGGAAGCACTGCGCTTTTTCACGGAAGCGAAGAATGTATGTGTGCAGTTGTAATTCGGGATTCGTGAGCGTGAGTCCTAAACCTTCAGGAACCTTCAAGAACCTTCATAAACCTTCCAAAACATGTCAGAAATCATAAAAACGGATACCGCCGCCAAGCCCCTGGGCGCCTACCCGCATGCCCGCAAGGTGGGCAATCTTCTGTTTCTTTCCGGTATCGGCCCCCGCACTGCAGCAGACAACAGCATTCCGGGCCTTGTGCAGGACGAGCAGGGAAACATCGTGTCGTACGACATCGAGGCGGAATGTCATTCGGTGTTTGCCAATGTAAAGGCCGTACTCGAAGCCAGCGGCAGCAGCTGGGACCGTATGGTGGATGTAACGGTATTCCTGACCAATATGAAGAAAGATTTCCCGCTGTATAACCGCATCTACGGTGAATACTTCAAGGATGTTGAAGCCTGCAGAACCACAGTGGAGGTGAAGAGTCTTCCGACACCAATTGCCATCGAGCTGAAGGTGATTGCCACGGTAGACTAAAGCCAGGCCTTCAGGTAGCCTGTTCAGGACAAACCGCCCTGATTCCCTACTTTTGAGACCTATGCTTGCTCCTGCCATGTCGCCATCCAACCTTTTCGATTATGCCCGCCGGCTCGATACGGCCGATCCGCTCCGTGAGTACCGCAATCGCTTTCTGATACCCCGGCACCAGGGAAAAGAATGTATCTATTTCACAGGCAACTCCCTCGGGCTTCAGCCCCGGAGCACCCGCGATTATATCGGGCAGGAGCTCGACGACTGGGCGCGACTGGGCGTGGAGGGCCACTTTCAGGCCCGTAATCCCTGGCTATCCTACCACGAACTTTTTCCGGCGCTCGTGGCGCCGATCGTAGGAGCCCGCCCGCACGAAGTGGTGGTGATGAACCAGCTTACGGTGAACCTGCACCTGCTGATGACCACCTTTTACCGGCCCACCAGACAGCGGTTCAAGATCCTGTGCGAAGGCAAGGCCTTCCCTTCCGACCAGTATGCTTTCGAAAGCCAGGCCCGGCTCCACGGCTTCGATCCCGCCGAGGCGGTGGTGGAGGTGTTTCCGCGTGCCGGAGAACATACCCTGCGCACCGAAGACATTCTTGCTGCGATAAACGAACATGGTCCGCAGTTGGCTGTCGTACTTTTCAGCGGCGTCAACTATTACACCGGGCAGGTGTTCCCGATGCAGGCCATCACCCGTGCCGCGCATGCCGCCGGCGCTATCGCCGGCTTCGACCTGGCGCATGCCGCCGGCAATGTCCGCCTGCAGCTGCACGACTGGGACGTGGACTTTGCCTGCTGGTGCAGCTACAAATACCTGAACAGCGGACCGGGTTCCGTGGCAGGGGCTTTCATTCATGACCGGCACTGTAGAAATACGGAGTTGCCGCGGATGGCAGGCTGGTGGGGACATGACAAGGCTACGCGCTTCCTGATGCAGCCCGGCTTCGAGGCGATGCCTACGGCCGAGGGCTGGCAACTGAGCAATGCCCCCGTGTTGTCGATGGCGGCCCATCGGGCGGCGCTCGAGATTTTTGCGGATGCGGGTATGGCCGCACTGACCGCCAAGAGCAAGCAGCTGACCGGCTTCCTGTTCCGGGTGCTCGATGCCATCAACGACCATCAGCGTCATAAGGTGATCGAAGTGATTACTCCACGCGAGGAAGGCATGCACGGCTGCCAGGTATCGATGCTGATGCCCGAACGCGGACGTGCCGTCTTCGACGCGCTCAGCCGGCAGGGCGTCATCGCCGACTGGCGGGAGCCCAACGTCATCCGCGTGGCGCCGGTGCCCTTATACAATACGTTCGAGGATGTGTACCGGTTTGGGGAGATCATCCGGGAGATTTTGTGACCTTCTCTCATCCCCAGGCCCCGCTATACGCTACTTTCTTCCCTCGCTCCTGGCCCCTCTCCCTCTGCAAGAGGGGAGTAAAGCCCCATCATCGGAGAACTTTCCCCGCGCACTCCGGGAGAGGGGCCAGCGGTGAGGGATGTTGACGACGATAAGGGGTTAAGGTTGAGGGAAGATAAACCCGCTGAAGGGAGTCTTCTGTTTAACTTTGGAACGAGACCTGTACTTCGAAGGAAAGTGTTTTCGATTGAAGTCAAGCCCGACCTCACCGAAATCATAATAAATCATAAACGATCATAATCAATCCGCGTTCTTTCTCTTATGCAGCACGCAAACAAGAACATCCTCATCACCGGCGCCGGACTCGTAGGTTCGCTGCTGGCCATTTACCTGCGTCGCAGGGGTTATACGGTAACGGTTTACGAGCGACGCGGCGATATGCGCCGGCAGGAAGTGGAAGCCGGCCGCTCCATCAACCTGGCCCTCAGCGACCGGGGCATCAAGGCCCTCCGCGAAGTGGGCATCGCCGATGAGGTATTGCAGATCGCCATACCGATGCATGGCCGTTACATCCACCATAAAGACGGCTCCCACGCCTTTCAGCCCTATGGCAAGGACGGGCAGTTCATCAACTCCGTATCGCGCCGCGACCTGAACTGCAAGCTCATGGACCTCGCCGAACGCGAAGGAGCGACCCTCCTCTTCGAACACAAGTGTGAGCAGGTAGACTGGAAGAACAACAGCATTCGTTTCAGCCACCCCGGAGGGCCCGTGGAAGCGTCTTTCGATCTGCTTTTTGGTGCCGACGGCGCTTTTTCTGCCACGCGGATGGCGCACATGCTGCAGCATCCCAAATTCGACTACCATCAATACTACATCGACTGCGGCTATAAAGAGCTGTCGATTCCTGCCGGTCCGGGCGCTTCTTTTCTGCTCGAAAAAAATGCCCTCCACATCTGGCCCAGGGGCAGCTATATGCTGATCGCTCTGGCGAACCCCGACGGCACCTTTACCGGCACCCTGTTCTTCCCCTTCGAAGGAGCAACCTCATTTGAAAGGCTCACCAGCCGTGAAGCCGTGCGCGCATTTTTCCAGGAAACCTTCCCCGATGTTGTTCCCCTGATTCCAGACCTCGAGGAGCAATTCTTCCGAAATCCCACTTCCTCGCTGGTTACCGTCAAGTGCTTCCCCTGGATCCGCGATGACCGGTTCGCACTTATTGGTGATGCCGCACACGCGATTGTTCCCTTTTTCGGCCAGGGTATGAACTGCGGTTTCGAAGATTGCAGCGTATTGAACGGGCTGATGGAGCGCCATGGCGAGGACTGGACAACCATCCTGTCGGAGTACCAGTCGCTCCGCAAGCCTGATGGCGATGCCATTGCCGACCTGGCGGTAAATAACTTCACCGAAATGGGTGCCCAAACCGCCGACCCTAAGTTCCTGCTGCAAAAGAAAATCGAGGCCTGGGTGCATGAGCAGCATCCCGACCGCTGGATTCCCGCCTATTCGCAGGTCACGTTCAGTCCACACATCCGCTACAGCGAAGCCCTGCGCAATATGCGGCTGCAAGACTCCGTGATGCAGGAAGTGCTGGCGGAGCCCGGTATCGAAAACAACTGGCAACGGGAGGAAATAGCCGAGCGGATCCTCTCTTTGAAGGAACAGAGAAGCGCCAGCTGAGTCACCCTCTAACGGATCAAAAGAGGGAAACGGCACGCGGGCCTGCTCATCCGGATGGTTTTGCGTTTTTACTGTTGAATTTTGACTTCTTTTGCCTCATGACACGCGCCGAACTTATTGATCAGATTTTTTCGAAGGGCACTTATCTCTGTGTGGGGCTCGATACGGATCCGGACAAGATCCCGGATCACCTCAAAACACATCCCGACGCCGTATTTGAATTCAACCGGCGGATCATAGAGGCTACAAAAGACTATTGCGTTGCCTACAAGATCAACACGGCCTTTTATGAAGCGATGGGCGCGAAAGGCTGGGAGATCATGGAGCGGACGGTAAGTATCATACCAGAAACACATTTCCGGATTGCGGATGCCAAACGCGGCGATATCGGCAATACCGCGCACCAGTATGCACGGGCTTTTTTTGAGGCGATGCCCTTCGATGCAGTTACCGTAGCGCCTTACATGGGTGCTGATTCGGTGCAACCCTTCCTCGGTTATGCAGGAAAGTGGGCCATTCTCCTCGGCCTGACCTCCAATGCCGGAGCGCGCGACTTCGAGTTGCTCGACTGCAGCCGCAGCACCGATATTCTGGTCGACGGTGTGCACACACAGCCGCGCGAAGAAGGGAAGCTGTATGAATTTGTTCTTCGAAAAGGCATCGAGTGGGGGAGCGAGGGAAACCTGATGTTCGTGGTGGGGGCTACGCAGGCCGATGCCTTCGAAGCCATCCGCCAAACGGCACCGAATCATTTCTTTCTGGTGCCCGGCGTGGGCGCCCAGGGAGGCAGCCTGCGCGAGCTGTCCGAAAAGGCACTGAACGCCGACTGTGGCCTGCTGGTCAATGCCAGCCGCGCGATCATCTATGCTTCGGAAAAGGAAGATTTTGCAGCTGAAGCCGCGGCCATCGCGCAGCAATATGCGGTTGAAATGAAGGGCTACCTCGACGCCTTACCGGGCCGTCGCTGAACCGCAACATCGGAGACCGGGCCACCGTTTTACCTTAACCTTTTCTTAAACGCAGTTCCTGTACCTTGACCCTGCAAATTCTTTCCATGAAGCGACTGTTCCTCCTGGCCTTTCTCACCTGCACTATTGCCGGGCTCAGGGCCCAGGATCGCCCCCAGCCGGTAACGTACGTGCTGGAAAAGGCACGCCTGGAAGCAGCAAGAACTAACCGAAAAGTGCTGCTGATCTTTCATGCTTCCTGGTGCGGTTGGTGCAAAAGGCTGGATGCTTCCCTGAATGAGCCGAAGCTGAAGCCCTTGTTCGACCGGAATTTTATCATTCGCCACATTACGGTTTACGAATCGGCGCCCAGGAAAAGCCTCGAGAACCCGGGAGCTGAGGAGTTCCTGAGCGAGCACGGCGGCGCTGACAGGGGGCTTCCCTACTTCATGATCTTCGACCGAAACGGAAAGCGGCTGGGCGACTCCCAGCGCCGGCCGGGCGAAAACGTAGGCTGTCCGGCCCAGGACGAAGAAGTCGATTACTTCCTCAGCCTGCTCCAACGCACGACCGATCTGAAGCCCGCTGAACTAAGTCGCATCGGTGAGCGGTTCCGGAAGAACCGGGATTAGGGAAGTAACACAGATGATGATCTTTTCTACAAAACCGTTCATTGGGGTCTAACGCAGCGAATCAAAAGTCAAAAAAATGTAGCGCAGGGAGACCGCGGCTGGCGGACAAACACAAGGAGGAGCGGCTTTTGACTTTTTTACTTCACAGGTTCCCGGCAAGGCCTGATTTCGGGATCACCCGCAGTCGATTACTCCGATCGGATCATTCCCTGCCGCTCCGGGTGGCATTGCCTGTTTCTGGTTTTGTGCAGCCATTGCGTGAAATCAATTTGTACCACTTACGCATTGTCGTTTGTGTAAAGGCCCTTTCCTTACTTTTGCGCCCATGGCTACCGATCAATTTACTTCCCCCGACTATTACCTCGTTGACGACCTGTTGACCGACGAGCACAAACTGATCCGCGAAACGGTGCGGAACTATGTCAAGAAGGAGATTTCACCGATCATTGAAGACTACGCCGAACGCGCCGAGTTTCCGGAACAGATCGTTAAGCAACTCGGTGACCTGGGATGCTTCGGTCCGACCGTGCCGGCCGAGTATGGCGGCGGTGGCCTCGACTATATCAGCTATGGCCTGATGATGCAGGAGCTGGAGCGAGGTGACAGCGGCGTGCGTTCCACGGCATCCGTGCAGGGCTCGCTGGTGATGTTCCCGATCTATGCTTATGGCTCCGAAGAGCAAAAGCGCAAATACCTGCCGAAGCTGGGCTCCGGCGAGTGGCTGGGCTGCTTCGGCCTTACCGAGCCCGATCATGGTTCCAATCCTGCCGACATGATCACCAACTTCAAAGACGCCGGAGACCACGTTATCCTGAACGGCGCCAAGATGTGGATTTCCAATGCGCCCTACGCACAGGTGGCGGTGGTCTGGGCCAAAGACGAAGCCGGCGACATCCGCGGTTTGGTGGTGGAACGCGGCATGGAAGGTTTCAGTACGCCCACGACACATGGCAAGTGGAGCCTCCGGGCATCTGCCACCGGCGAACTGGTCTTCGACAACGTTAAGGTTCCCAAAGAGAATATCTTTCCGAACGTGAAAGGTCTGAAGGGGCCGCTTGGCTGTCTGACCAAGGCCCGCTACGGCATTGCCTGGGGTGCCCTTGGTGCGGCGATGGACTGTTACGATACGGCCCTCCGCTACAGCAAGGAGCGCTCTCAGTTCGGCCGGCCCATCGGTGGCTTCCAGCTACAGCAAAAGAAACTGGCAGAAATGGTCACCGAAATCACGAAGGCGCAATTGCTGGTATGGCGCCTCGGTACCCTTATGAACGAGGGGCGCGCCACGCCACAGCAGGTTTCGATGGCTAAGCGCAACTCCTGCGAGATCGCCACCAATATTGTCCGCGACGCCCGTCAGATGCTGGGCGGAATGGGTATCACCGGCGAATATTCCATCATGCGCCACATGATGAACCTCGAAAGCGTCATCACCTACGAAGGAACCCACGACATCCACCTGCTGATCACCGGCATGGATGTGACGGGCTTCAATGCATTCAAATAGGGCTCCTGCCCCCGGCCTCCGCGCTGTAGGCCGCTACGGCCGGCGGCGCGAAGGGGCACTTCGAGCTGACACACTTTCATCAAGAAGGAATTTTTCCCCAGGATAAAAAGGATGGCCCGCAACCGCGGGCCATCCTTATTTTTGGTACCTACGTACATAACACTGTGGAAGAAACAAAAGACAGATTCAATCTAAGTTCCCCCCAGGGGGGACCGGGAGGGGCGGCCATCTTCCTCGTCGGCTTTATGGGATGTGGCAAGACCTACTGGGGACGTCAGCTAGCACCGGCGCTGGGTCTCCCCTTCATTGACCTCGACGGGCAGATCGAACAGGCTGCCGGAAAACCGATCAATGCCATCTTTGCCGATGAAGGGGAGGAGTATTTCCGGCAGATTGAAAAGGAGACCCTGCACCTGCTTACGGAAACGCGCTCCGCTTTCGTTATGGCCACGGGCGGAGGAACTCCGTGTTTCTACAAGAATATCGACTACATGAAGTCGAAGGGACGCACGGTATGGATCAACTGTTCCCTCGAGTGTCTGTATAACCGCCTCATCGGTGAAAAGGAACTGCGGCCACTGGTGCGCGACCTCGACGCCGGGCAACTCAGGGCTTATATCCACCGCAAACACGGCGACCGGAGAATCTATTACCAGCAGGCCGATATCATCGTGGAAACCGATGATCTGAAGCTGGAGCAGCTCCTCGGTCGAATCCGGGGGGAGTAGGGGGTGAAAGGTTTGGGAAGGCTGTGGCGCTGAGTTAAGGCGTTTGCCGGGTATGCCTTCCCTGTCGTTTAGTTAAGAGCTAATCGTTCTCCTGACATTTCCTCCATTACCCCATCCTTCGACGCTGCTGCGCTTCGCTCAGGATGACTTCATCCCGATTTCCCCATTCTCCCATTACCTTCGCCTCATGCACAAAACCTTCCTATCCCTCGGCACCGTGCTTGCCGGACTCGGCGTTGTCCTGGGTGCCTTCGGGGCGCATGGTCTGAAAAAACTGGTGGGCCCGGATGTAGTCAACACCTACCAGACCGGTGTTACCTACCAGATGTACCATGCCTTTGCCTTACTCCTTACCGGCATCCTGTATGAACGCTTTCCGGCAGCCTCCGTGCAATGGGCCGGATGGCTCTTCCTGGTCGGGGTCGTGCTGTTTTCCGGTTCGCTTTACCTGCTGGCCTCGCTGAAGGCGATGGATAAAGTGGGTCTTACCGGCATCGGCCTGATCACGCCCTTTGGCGGCCTTCTGTTCATTGCCGGATGGATCTGCCTGCTGGCGGGCATCCTGCGTCGATAAATTCCATATATTAACAGAAATCGCCACCCGTCTGCAAGCGGCGATTTATCTTTGCGTTATGGCGAACCGGCTGAAGCAACCACCCCCACCACCGCCTGCAGCGGATGAAATAGAAGTGCCTGCAGAACAACCCGAAGTGACCGAAGCGGTGCCCGTAAAACCGAAAGCGCCCCGCAAAAATGCCGCGCGCCCAAAAGGGGAGAAGGCCGAGCCGGCCGACAAACTGAAAAAGGACCGTGAAGAGTCGGTCGACTTCGGCAAGCTGGCTCGCGACGAACGTACCTGGAAGATCATCGGGACCATATCGCTGCTGATGTCCATCTTCCTGTTCATCGCCTTCATCTCCTATTTCTTCACCTGGAAGGAAGACCAGGACAAGGTGCTGCAAAATGATGCCTCCTTTTTGGTCGACGACGAGTTGAAGGTAGCGAACCTGCTGGGCCGCCTCGGGGCCTACGCTTCCCATTTTTTCATCTATCGGGGCTTCGGCGTAGCCTCGTTGCTGTTCTGTACCTTCTTTTTTGTCGTTGCCATCAACCTGTTGTTTGAACGCAAGGTGTTTTCGATCTGGCGTAACCTCAAATACATTACGTTCGGACTGGTCATTGCTTCCGTCGCTTTCGCCTTCGTGCTGCCTTCGCATTATTCCGGGGGCTATGAGTTCGCCTATGGCGGCCGGGTGGGAAATATGATCAGCGACTGGCTGACCCGTTTTCTGGGCTCTGTGGGCACGGCCGCATTGCTGCTGGTGGTCGGCGCCTCCTACCTGATCTGGCAATTCAATCCGACCTTCAAGCTGCCCGAAAGGAAACAGAAGGATCCCGAGGCCCCCGCGCCAGCAGACACAGCGCCGGAAGAAAGTTCCTTTACCGAACCGGAGGCGCAGCAGAACGGCGCCAAACTGATGCTGGCGGCGCCCTTCGCTGAAGCGGCGGCTGCGCCTGACGAACCCGCTGAGGAGCGTCCCAACCAGCTCAAGGCGGAAGGCGGCATGCAATTCGTGCCGGTTACGGCTGAACCTTTCGCGAGCATTCCGCTGGAGATCATCGAAAAGCAGGATGAGCCGGAACCGCTTCCCGAAGAAGATCCTTCGCAGGAAGAGCAGTTGCCCATAGAAGAGGAAATCGTAGCCGACCTGCTGCACACACGCGAACTTGAGATCGCACCGGAGCCGGAGTTGCCGCAGGAACCCGTGGCCCCGCCGCCGCGTCCGGAGCCCAAAGTTCCCGGCAATCTCGAGCTCGAAATCAAGGAGCCCGATCCGGAGCCTGAAACGGACCATAACGTGGTGCAGGCCGACAAAAGCTACTCCGACCTGCCGCCCTATGAGCCGACACTCGACCTGCGCGATTACAAGCATCCGCATATCGATCTGCTGGAGGTGCATGGCTCCGAGCGCGTGGAGCATGACCCTGCCGAACTGGAGGCGAATAAAAATCAGATCATCAGCACCCTGCAGCACTATGATATCACGATCCAGAAGATATCGGCTACCATCGGGCCTACGGTAACGCTCTACGAGATCGTACCGGCGCCCGGCGTGCGTATTTCCCGTATCAAGAACCTCGAAGACGATATCGCGCTCAGCCTCGCCGCTTTGGGCATCCGTATCATCGCACCGATTCCCGGACGGGGCACCATCGGCATCGAAGTGCCCAACCACAAGAAGTCGGTGGTCAGCATGCGTACCATGCTGGGGTCCGATGAGTTCCGCAACAGCAACCTGCAGCTGCCGATCGCCATCGGAAAAAAGATCGACAACAACCTCTTTATTGCCGACCTGGCCACCATGCCTCACCTGCTGATGGCCGGTGCTACCGGGCAGGGTAAGTCGGTCGGTTTAAACGCGATCCTGGTTTCATTGCTTTACAAGAAGCATCCCTCGCAACTAAAGTTCGTGCTCGTAGATCCCAAAAAAGTGGAATTGAGCATTTACCGACATATCGAACATCACTTCCTGGCCAAATTGCCGGGTGAGGAGGAAGCGATCATCACCGATACCAAGAAGGTGATCAGCACCCTCAATGCCCTTTGTATTGAGATGGATAACCGCTACGACCTGCTGAAAGAAGCCGGCGCGCGGAATATCAAGGAATACAACGAAAAGTTCGTGAAGCGCCGGCTGAACCCGCAGAAAGGGCACCAATACCTGCCTTTCATCGTGCTGGTGATCGACGAGTTCGCCGACCTGATCATGACCGCCGGCAAGGAAGTGGAAATGCCCATCGCCCGCCTGGCCCAGCTGGCAAGGGCCATCGGCATTCACCTGATCATTGCCACGCAACGTCCCTCGGTCAACATCATTACCGGCACCATCAAAGCCAACTTCCCGGCGCGGATCGCCTTCAAGGTGTCGAGTAAGATCGACTCGCGCACCATCCTCGATACAGGCGGCGCCGAGCAGCTCATCGGCAAGGGCGATATGCTCATTTCCTACAACGGTGAACTGGTACGTCTGCAGTGCGCTTTCGTAGACACGCCCGAGGTGGAGCGGATCAACGACTATATCGCCGAGCAGCGAGGCTATCCGCAGGCCTTCCTGCTACCGGAATATGTAGATGAAAAAGAACTGGAAAAGGGCGGCGACTTCGACAGTAATGAAAAAGATCCCCTGTTCGAAGATGCCGCAAGATTGATCGTTCAGAACCAGCTGGGATCCACCTCTCTGCTGCAGCGCAGAATGAAGCTGGGCTATAACCGGGCCGGCCGCCTCATGGACCAGCTGGAGCGGGCAGGCGTTGTTGGACCCAATGTTGGATCGAAGGCCCGTGAAGTGTTGTTCAAAACCGAAGCAGAACTGATGGAACATCTGTCGCTCCTGGGATAAATTTGTTATTTGTTGACAGAATGCCGGAGTTGATTCTCCGGCATTTTCATGGGGTGCAACGCGAGCGGCGGCATCTTCGTCTGAGTTGCAGTGACTGATGTCTTGCCTTGGTTAAGCAACGTTAATGTCCGCTACAGCCTTGTTAAGATATCTGTATTGCTTCAGGATCGGTATGAGTATTGCCCCTGCGCGGTTGTTAATGGGCTATATTTGCCGCTCTTCTAACCAAGGCTCCCGCGAGCCAACAATGATCAGACACACAAATGAAAAGACTAGCTACCCTTTTACTGGCCGTGACTTCTTTCGGTGCGGCATCTGCCCAGACCGCCGGGAACCCGGCTTCCAATGATCCGGAAGCCAAGAAGATACTGGACGCGGTGAGCAACAAGTTCCGGACCTTTCAGACCCCTAGCGCCAACTTTACCTATCGGATCGAGAATGCGCAGGGGAAAAGCCTTTCCAGCAAGAAAGGAACGGTGGTGATGAAAGGGCAGCGCTACCATGTGACCATACCGGGCATGGAGCTGTGGTCGGATGGTAAGCTCAACTGGAGTTTTGACAAAAGTGCCAATGAGGTGACCATCAAGGATGTCGATGGCGCTACCGGCGAGATCACGCCGCAAAAGCTGTTCACAAATTTCTACGACCGCGACTTTCTCTATAAACTCAATGGCGTGAAGAGAGAGGGCAAGCGCAACCTCGCCGAGATCGAATTGACGCCCACCAACAAGACGCGTCCCTATCATAAGGTGTACCTGCTGATCGATCGTACCACCAATGTGTTCTATAGTGCGCGGATCCTGAATAAGGATGGCAACCGCTACAGCTATACTATCAATAACTTCCGTCCGAACTCGGGTGCCACGGATGCCGAATTTGTTTTCAACAAGGCAAAGTACCCAGGTGTGGAAGTAGTGGACCTGCGCTGATCGTTCTGTACCGAATAAGATGAAACCCGGCTCCGGCAGCCGGGTTTCATTTTAGAAGACCTAAAAAAAACGGATCGCCATGCGATCCGTTTCCGGCTTTAGGCCGTTTGACGAAGACGGGCTGATTTCCGGTCAAACCCAATTCACACACACGTAACTCCGGAAATCAATCCACACATCCTTTCTTAAACGCTTCCGCCTTTAACGGTGCGGGTCCATTCCGGGCTCCGAATTGTTCTTCGAAGGCCGCCCGTTGACACCGGCACCATCGCTGTTCTTATAGCAGCCTCTCTGCTCTTCGAAATTCATACCCTCAAATCCCTGGGGGCGCTGACGGCGTCCGGCAACCGGGCTTATCTGTCCTTTCTGTTCGGGAGCCTGCTCCCTGTTTCGGTTGTTTTCCATGTCTGTACGTCTTTCGGAAAGCTATAAAGGAAAAAATGGTGCCCTTTTTTGCGCAGGCACCGGAAGGCACTCAGTGCGGAATTCTGCCCGCTTTCCGGGGACAAGGAAATGTGAATGGCACCCCATAAAGTGTTAAGAGCGTTGAAAAACGTACCTTTGCCGCCGCAAAAGCCGTTGGCTGCACCCATTTCATGAAGTACCAAGACGAGATCCGCAAACGCCGCACATTCGCGATCATTTCGCACCCCGATGCCGGTAAGACCACGCTGACCGAGAAGTTTCTGCTGTTCGGAGGCGCCATCCAGGTAGCCGGTGCGGTGAAAAGCAACAAAATCAAGAAAGCGGCTACCTCCGACTTCATGGAGATCGAGCGGCAAAGAGGCATCTCGGTGGCCACGTCCGTGATGAGCTTCGAGTACCGGAATACACTGATCAACCTGCTGGATACACCCGGGCACAAAGACTTTGCGGAAGACACATTCCGTACGCTGACGGCGGTGGACAGCGTGATCCTGGTGGTCGACAGCGTGAACGGTGTGGAAGAGCAAACCCGCCGCCTGATGCAGGTGTGCCGAATGCGGAAAACACCGGTGATCGTATTTATCAACAAGCTCGACCGCGACGGAAAGAACCGCTTCGACCTGCTGGAGGAAATCGAAAAGGAACTGTCCATTTCCCTGCATCCGATGACCTGGCCGATCAATCAGGGAAAGGACTTCAAGGGCGTGTATGATCTGCACAACAAAAGCCTGCGCCTCTTTACCGCCAATACCAAGGCAACTGAGGATGAGACTATTTCCATCGGCCAGCTTTCCGACCCGGTGCTCGACCAGAACCTCGGCGAGCGCGATGCGGCCCTGCTACGTGAAGATGTGGAACTGATCGAAGGCGTTTATGGTGCATTGGATCCGCAGACCTACCTGCAAGGTGATGTAGCTCCCGTTTTTTTCGGGTCGGCGGTCAACAACTTCGGCGTCAAGGAAATGCTCGATACCTTTATCCGAATCGCTCCCGTTCCGCAGGACAGGGATACCAACGTGCGCCGCCTGACCGTCAACGAAGACAAATTCAGCGGGTTCATTTTCAAAATTCATGCAAACCTCGACCCCAAGCACCGGGATAGGATTGCCTTTCTACGGGTCTGTTCGGGTAAGTTCGAGCGCAATAAGTATTTCCATCACGTGCGGCTGAATAAAGACGTTCGTTTTTCCAACCCTTATACCTTCCTGGCGCGCGAAAAGAGCGTGGTAGACGATGCTTATCCCGGTGATGTTGTGGGTTTGTTCGATACGGGCAATTTCAAGATCGGCGATACGCTGACGGAGGGCGAAGACTTTTTCTTCACCGGCATCCCGACCTTCTCGCCGGAGATCTTCAAGGAAGTGGTCAACAAAGATCCGATGAAGACCAAGCAACTCGAGAAGGGACTACTGCAACTTACCGACGAAGGCGTTGCCCAGCTCTTCACGCAGTATGGCGGCAACAAGAAGATCATCGGCTGTGTAGGCGAACTCCAATTCGAAGTCATCCAGTACCGCCTCCTGCACGAATACGGCGCATCGGTCGTCTTCAACTCACTACCGTTCTACAAGGCCTGCTGGCTTACCTCCAAAGACGCGAAGAAGCTTGAGGAGTTCGTACGTTTCAAAAGCAACAACATTGCGGAAGACAAAGACGGACAGTTGGTTTACCTTGCCCAGAGTGAGTGGTTCCTGAATACCGAGCGTACCAACAACCCGGATATCGAGTTTCATTTTACGAGTGAGGTGCACAAGTAGCGGCCTGCCCCGTCCGTCTTAGCTGCAGCAAAGGAGGGAGCTCCCAGAATTGGGGAAGGTCCTGACAGATCAAGCCCGAAGCCCATCTTTGAAATCCAAACCGAAGCGGTTTCTGCTTGCCGATAGGTTTCCTGCTGCAGGGATTTGAATGGACCCGGCAACGCCCGGCGTTCTTCCCCGTACCGCACGTCTGCTTAGGAGTAGTGCGGTAGTATCTTGTCGGCGACATACATATTCTTAAGTTACAGAGTTACCGCTAGTACTCCGGGTGCACGCCGGTGTAGGTCTCCGGGGTGATTTTTTTCATCTCCTTTTTTACGGCAGCTTTCACTTCCAGCCCGTCGATGAAGGCATGGATCGTTTCTTTGGTGATCGTTCCTTTGCCCCGTGTGAGGTCTTTCAGCGCCTCGTAGGGGTTGGGGTACTTTTCGCGGCGCAGGATGGTTTGTAAAGCTTCGGCTACCACTGCCCAGTTTTCGTTCAGGTCCTGGCGGATTTTCGCTTCGTTCAGCACCAGCTTGCTCAGGCCTTTTTCAATGGAGCGGAAGGCCAGGATCGTGTGCGCAAAGGGCACGCCGATGTTGCGGAGTACGGTGCTGTCGGTGAGATCGCGTTGCAGGCGGGACACGGGCAGCTTGGCCGCGAGGTGCTCGAACAGTGCATTGGCGATGCCCAGGTTGCCTTCGGCATTTTCGAAGTCGATCGGGTTCACCTTGTGCGGCATGGCTGAGGAGCCGACCTCGCCTTTTTTCGTTTTCTGCTTGAAATAGTCCATCGCGATATAACTCCAGATGTCGCGGCAGAGGTCCGTCAGGATCGTATTGATCCGCTTCATGGCATCAAACTGGGCGGCCAGGTTATCGTAGTGCTCGATCTGGGTGGTAAACTGCTGGCGTTGCAGACCGAGCCGGTCTTCCACAAATGTATTGGCGAAAGCCACCCAGTCTGTGTCCGGGTAAGCCACATGGTGTGCGTTGAAGTTGCCGGTGGCTCCGCCGAACTTTGCTGTAAACGGCAGCTGCAGCAGTAGTTCTACGGCATTCTGAATGCGTTCCACGAAAACCATCAGCTCCTTGCCCAGGCGGGTGGGGGAGGCGGGTTGTCCGTGCGTCCGGGCCAGCAGGGGCACCGATTTCCAGCCAGTAGCCAGTATCCGTATTTCTGTGTTCAGGTTCAGCAAGGCAGGCAGGTATTCGAATTCTACTGCCTCTTTCCAGGAAAGCGGAATGGCCGTGTTGTTTACATCCTGAGAAGTAAGTCCGAAATGGACCCACTCCCGGGCATCGGCAGCGCCTGCCTTTTCCAGTTCTTCTTTCAGGAAATATTCTACAGCTTTCACGTCGTGGTTCGTGATTTTCTCGATTTCCTTGATGCGTGCCGCCTGGTCGGGGCCAAAGTCCGCCTCCAGCTGGCGCAGGTGCCGCGTTGCTGCTGCCGGTAACTTCAGAAATTTCTGGTCGGCAAGGAAAACCAGATAGGCGATTTCGACGCGAACCCGGTACTTCATCAGGGCATACTCCGAAAAATAATCTGCGAGCTGTGCCAGCTGGCGCCGGTAGCGTCCATCAACAGGGGAGAGGGCAGTGAGGGTGCTGAGTTCCATGAAGGAGATTTGATGATGTGCTGATATGCTAATATGCTGATGTGCTAATGTGTGGAAGTGCAATCTACCCATCCGCCCATCGGCACATCGGCACATCGGCACACCCGCTTTTCGCTTGCGAATGTAGTTCATCGCGCAGAACGCCTGCTATCTTTGCGGCTCAAATGCAACACGACATCAAGAAGATCCGCGTAGGGGCCGTGAGTTACCTCAACACGAAGCCACTGCTGTACGGCATTTCCCGTCACCCGGTAGCGGCAGCGATCGAACTGACCCAGGATTACCCGGCGCGGGTGGCGCAGCAATTGATGGATGACGAGATCGACCTGGGCCTCATCCCGGTAGCGGCAATTCCCCGCCTGAAGGAGCATTATCTGTACACCGATATCTGCATCGGGGCCAGTGGGCCCGTGGCGTCGGTCTGTATCTTCAGCGAAGTGCCGCTGGAACAGGTTACCCGGGTTTTGCTGGATTACCAGTCGCGCACATCGGCCCTGCTGGCTACCATTCTTCTGAAAGAATATTGGAAAAGTGATGCCGTGATCATACGTGCAGCCGGCGAGGACTACCGCTCAGAGATCCGCGGTACCACCGCCGCCCTGGTTATCGGGGATCGCGCTTTTGAACAGCGTCTCCGGTCCCCGTATATCTACGATCTTGCCGAGGCCTGGCAGCTGCATACCGGATTACCTTTTGTGTTTGCCGGCTGGGTAGCCAACAAGCCGTTGCCGGACCGGTTTGTAGCGGCATTCGATGAAGCCAACCGGCAGGGCCTTGCGCTGCTGGATGAACTATTGCCGCAGCTTCACTATCCGCTTTACGATCTCCGCAGCTATTACACAAAGGATATCGATTACCGGCTGGACGTAAAGAAGCGTGAAGCGCTTTCGCTCTTTCTTGAAAAAGCCGCCCCCTATTCCTGATCAGCGGATCAGCACAAAGGTTCCCTTTCTGATGATTTCGGGTTCGCCCGTGCGCTTGCGGTAGCGGGCCATCCACACGAAGGTGTTGGTATCCTGGGGCACACCGCGGAAGGTTCCGTTCCAGCCCTGCCTCAGGTCGGTGGTTCGGAAGACCAGCTCGCCCCAGCGGTTGTAAATCATCAGTTCGTATTGTGCCACCCGCACTCCGGGCAGCACCGCCGCGCGGAACACATCGTTTTTGCTGTCGCTGTTGGGGGTAAAGCCAGACGGAAAATAAAGGTCTTCGTTGCATTCTTCCACCTCCACAAACAAATCGTCCTGAGCGCTGCCGCAGGCATTGCGGGCAGTGATGCGATAGCGTCCGGCGTTGCTGATGACGATGGTACTGTCGGTGCTTCCCGTGCTCCACAGTACGCTTTGGATATTGCGTCCACGATAGCCCAGTCGTAGGGTGTCGAAAGCACAAAGAAAGCGGTCGGCTCCCAGCGACACCACCGGCAGCCCCAGTGTATCAACGCGAATGGTGTCGCGCACCGGCGCGGCGCAGCCAGCTGTTTGTATCGCCACCCAGTAGCTTCCCGGCTGGTTGACCTGGATGCTGACGCCGGTGCTGCCGGTGCTCCACAGGTAGGTGCCCGTGGAGGTGGGTTGCGGCGTAAGGGTTAGGTTGCGCCCGCTACAGAGGGCGGTATCGCGTCCCAGGCTGACTTGCGGACGCGGCGTTACGGTAAGTGTCGTTTGCGCCGAGTCGCGGCATCCGGCCGCACTAATGACCACGACCGTATACGTGGTATTGGTAGAAGGGAAGGCCCTCGGTGTTGCTGTAAAGGCGGAGGTAAGGCTTGCGGCAGGGCGCCATTGATAGAGCTGTCCACCGCTGGCCGAAAGTTGCACCGTATCGCCCTGGCATAGGCTCCGGGGTGGTGTCAGGGTGATCTGGGGCTTTTCGTTGACCGTAACCACTAATGAAGCCGTGTCGGAGCATCCCTGCCCTGTCGTTACGCGCACTCCGTAGCGGGTCGTTGTGGCCGGACTAGATCGGGGCGCCGCCACGCTGGCACTGCTCAGACCGGCAGCTGGCGTCCAGAGGTACGATACTCCTCCCGATGCCAGCAATTGTACCGAGTCGCTGCGGCAAAGTGCCGTATTGCCAGAGGTGATGATGAGGGGTCGGGGATGCACCTGTACCAACAAGGTTGCCGAGTCGCGGCAGCCCTGCGCATCGGTGACTACAACCCGGTAGGAAGTGGTGGTGGCTGGTGCGGCCCGGGGAGCTGCGATCAGGGGGTTGTTGAGGCCACTTGCCGGCGACCACTGATAGGCGGTTCCGCCGCTGGCGGAGAGCTGTGCCGAGTCGCCCGCACATACCGCTCCACTGACCGACGTCGTCACCGCCGGGGCGGGGCGTACGGTGAGGGTGGTGAAAGCCGAGTCGGCACAACCGGTGGGACTGGTGACGATGAGGCGGTAGGTGGTGGTAGTGGCCGGACTGGCTTTTGGTTGGGCGATGCCCGCATTGCTGAGTCCGGTGGCCGGGCTCCACTGGTAGGTGCCGCCGCCGGAAGCGGTGAACAGGGCGCTGTCGCCGCGGCAGATGCTATAGGCGGGCTGCAGGTTGATCTGGGGGCGGCCGCCTACCGCTACGGTGTAAAAGGCCGAGTCGACGCAGCCGTTGCCGCCGGTTGCGAGGAGCCTGTAGGTGGTGGTGGCAGACGGACTCGCTTTTGGATTGCCGATGTCCGCATTACTCAGTCCCGAAGCGGGGCTCCACTGGTAGGAGACGCCGCCGCTGGCGGAGAGCTGCAGGGAGTCGCCCAGGCAGATGCCTGGCGCCGGAGCCGAGATCTGGAGGGTGGGTCGGGGCAGGATGGTGGCGGTGACGGTAGCAGAATCGCGACAGCCGTTGGCGCCAGTGACGACCACCTCGTAGACGGTTGCACCGGACGGTGCCGCTTTCGGATTGGCGATATTGGTGCGGCTGAGGCCTGCCGGTGGCGACCACTGGTAGCTGCTGCCGCCCGAAGCCTGCAATTGCACCGAGTCGCCCGCGCATACAGCGGCGCCGGCCGTGGCCGTAACGACGGGAGCAGCGTTGCGGGTAACCAGAAGGCTGACGGAGTCTTTACAGCCTTGCGCCGAGGTGCCCACGAGCCGGTAGGAGGTGGTGGCGGAAGGTGCTGCCCTCGGGTTGGCGATTGCCGCATTATTGAGACCGGCTGCGGGGATCCACTGGTAGCTGGCCGCACCGGAAGCCTGCAATTGAACCGAATCGCCCGGACAAAACGATGGATCGGACGGGGTTACCTGTAGCGGCGGTCGGGGATGAACCACGACATTTACCTGGGCCGAATCGCGGCAGCCATTAGCGGCGGTTGCCCGCACCAGGTAGACGGTGCTTACGGCAGGCGCTGCTTTGGGGTTGGCGATACCCGGATTCGAGAGCCCGGAAGAGGGTGACCAGGAAAAATCAGGTGCTCCGCTGGCGGAAAGTTGCACTGAATCACCGGCACAGGCAGTGGTGGCTGCGGGGTTGACAGCAATCACCGGCCGGGGTAAAACCGTTACCGTTACGGTTGTGGAGTCGATACAGCCTCCACTGGTGGAACCAATCACTTTGTAGGTGGTGGTAACCGACGGTGCCGCCTTTGTTTGCGCTCCATTGGGATGACTAAGACCGGTTGCCGGCGACCATACATAGGTGCTTGCTCCCGATGCGGTCAGTTGAACCGAGTCCCCTGCACAGATCGCGCCACCGCCCGTTGCGGTGATTGTAAAGGGCTGAAAGCTGATCGTAGTGCTGCTGTTGGCAGGAACGGTCGGGGAGCAGTTATTGGCATCCCGGATGGAGGTCAGCGTATAAGTAGTAGTAGACGAAGGAAGCGGGCTGGCGGCAAAAGGAATGCCCGACTGCACATTATTGTAGGTAACAGTGGTCGTTCCGTCGTTAATGGTGAGCGTGAATGGAGGGGTTCCGGATTGAGCGTTAAACGTAAGCCGGGGCGTTCCCCCGGGGCAAACTACGCCCCCCGAAAGCGTACCGGAAGGCGTCTGTGTATCCCAATAATAACGGTTGAAGAACATATCCTCGGCACCCTGGCTGCTCATCGGCAGCATCCCGGGTCCGGGATCCATATCTGCGTTGGCACTCCTGAAATAACCCGAAACGAAAAAGCTGTTGCCCAGAGGCAGCACCTCGTATACCTCTTCGATATCGGGGCCGCCTATTCTGCCGGCGCACAGGTAAGTGCCGGCAGACGTATACTTCGCAAAGAAAGCATCCGCACCACCCGCCGAAATGATATTGGCGATTCCGGGACCTGGGTCCATATCCATGGTGCCGTCGAAACGGCCTCCCAGCAGCACATTTCCCTGCCCATCAATGGTTATGCAGCTTCCGTAGTCGGCCACAAACCCGTTGCCGGCCAGACCAAAGGCAAACTGGAACGTCCCCGCCTGGTTCAATTTCAGCAAGAATGAATTTCCGGAGTCGTTACATATTGCATTGGCTACTCCAGGTCCGGGATCAAAGTCAATTACAGAACTGGAGAATGTTCCGGTAACATACACGCTGCCCGAAGCATCCAGCGTCAGTCCGAAGCCTACATCCCAGCCACTGCCCCCGAAAGACCGGGCCCAGATGAGCGAACCAGTGGGACTGTACTTAGCTACTACGATATCGGCCTGGCCGCTCGAACTGATCATATTGATAGCCGGTGAAGGATCCATGTCGATATTGTTACCCTGAAAAAAGCCGGCGAAATGGATATTGTTCTGGGCGTCCACCCGCACATCGAATATAGAGTTATCGGCCTGGCTCTGGCCGATGTTGAAGGCCCAGAGGAAGGCACCGGCGCCGGTGTACTTGGCAAGAAAGGCCGTGCCTCCACTGGCATTAAGTTGGGTGGTGCCGGGACCCGGATCGAAGTCGACGTTTTCACGGAAGTAGCCCGAAACAATAACATCGTTGTTGTGGTCCGAACTGAGTCCTACGCCCGAATCATACAAGCTGGAGCCACCGATATTAAAAGCCCAGCTGAAGTTTCCCAGCGTGTCGTACTTGGCCAGAAAGATATCGCCTCCATAACCCGGATCCACTCCTGCATCACCATTACTGCTCAATGAAAAAGTTGCAGCCCCCGGGTTGAAATCAACGCCGCTTCCCCGGAAAAAACCGGTGATAAAAAAGTTGCCGGCATTATCCAAGGCAATGTGCAGCACCTGGTCGCGCCCTGCTCCTCCGAAGCGGAACGCCCATTTGAAGTTGCCGTCGCGGTCATACTTGGCTACGAAGCCGTCGAAGTCGCCGTTGCTGCTTAGTAAAAAGGTTCCTGTGGGCGATGGATCGAAATCTACATTCGTCCCCGAAAACCAACCCGATAAATACAAATTTCCCTGGCTGTCGATACGTGCCCGGTCGGCAATCTGGGTTTGCGCATCTCCAATTCGATTTGCCCATTCGACAGACTGGCTCTTTGCGGGCAATACAAACACCAAGGCGAGTAAAGCCAGAAAAAATCGGGTTTTCATGCAGTAGAAGTCGGTTCGTTACCCTGAAGTTAGCGCTATTTCAGCCTTGCACCTAGCGGAGAAGCAAAGCCCGGTAACGTTCTGCGAACGGTGCCGGATCGAAATGTTCTTTTGCGTAGGTCGATGCCGCTGCCGAAACAGGGACCAGCGCGCTGTGCTGCTCCAGAAGCTTCTTGAGTAAGCGGCTGAATGCTCCCGCAATTTCGCTTTCGGTCTGATCTTGCGTAGTAATGAGGAAGCCGTTTTCGCCGTTTCGGATATGTTCCGGAATGCCGCCCACATCAGTCGACACAGGAATGCATCCCTCGCACATGCCTTCGATAAAAGTCATTGGGAAGCCTTCATATACCGAAGTACACAGGATCAGGTCGTGACGGGCATATACGTTCCTTACTGCATCAGGATCGGTAAGGTGTCCGAGATAGTCAATCCCATCGTCGGCCGGTTTCATATCGCCTGCGGCAGAAAAACGGATCGGCAGGCCGCGGCAGGAAGCTGCGATCTGCCGGTAGAGGTGAAATCGCTTTTCAACCGAGTCGCGCCCGATGAACAGGCAGCGTAGCGGTAATGAAAACGAGCGGGTATGTCCGGTGCAGGCAAACTCCGATGCATTCGGAATCACCTGTATCCTTTGCAGGTACGTTTCCGGAATACCCTGCTCCAGGTATTGCTGCCGGTAATCCGATTTCGTTTGTTCATTGATCACAATACGTACATCCAATTGGCGTACAAATCGGATGCTCGTGTGTTCAATTCCCCGTTGATACGGCGCAAACGCATGGAGCAGGTCCGCTTTTCGAAGACACGGGTTATTCGTGAGTGCCAGCACCTCGTAGAAAAGTTCACTGTTGCATCCGAACAGCATTGCCGGATGCTGGATCTTGTTCAGGTGTCTGGCCAGGTGAGCAGCCAGCCGGCGCCGGTAGAATGCATGGTTGCCCGTGGCCTGAAAATCGAGCATACAGGACGCTGCGCTTTTGAAACGCTGCAGGAACGCCTTGTTTTTCGACTTGTTGGTGATAAAAAGTGCCATACCAGCAGCACACAAAGCTTCCAGGATCTGTGCATGCACCCGTTCGGCGCCCCCCGTGTGGTAGGCCGGAAAAAAACAATACACCGGGTAAGGTCGCGAAAAACACCTTTCCAGCTCGCCAACCAGCTTGCGGTAACTCCTGTAGTAATACAGCGGAGCGATCAGTCGGGCAAGATGATGTTTCCAGCGTCTCATGATCAGTAGAAAAGTCTTGCGTGGAGCGTTTGTAAGTACTGCAGGGTTTTATCAGCTATTGGGCGCCTCGCCTCGCTGTGCCGGATCTTCGCTGCTTCCTGCAAGCCCAGAAACCAGCCTTTCAGATCGAACCCGGTCTCTCGAAGGTAAAAGAAGCCCCAGAGGATCAGCGTTGACCAGTAGTACTTTTCAGGCAGGTAGCGCCAGGCTACTTTCGATTTGTTCACCCACATCATCCGTACTTTTTCCTTTTTCGGTTTGCGGCCGAGGGGTGATTCCTTGTGGAGCATCACTATCCGGTTGCTGTACGTGATGCCATAGCCTTTGTCGAGGATGCGGTAACTCAGGTCGTATTCTTCCATTCCGTAGAAGAAGTCTTCGGGATAGTGGCCCACGGCATCCAGCACTTCGCGGCGGATGGCATGGGCGCCGCCGGCAAAAAAGTAGGTTTCAAAAAAGGACTTGTCTTTGTAGGCAGCATAGTTCTTGTGGGGCAACGCATTTTTCTGCATCTCCCTCGTTTCGAAGTACAGAACCTTGAAAGAAATAATCGCCGTTCTTCGCCCGGACTGCTGCCGGTTGAATTCGTCGAGTAATTGGATCAGGCAATCCCTGTTTCCCATCTCAGCATCATCATCCAGCATAATCAGGTAGGGCGCCTGGCTATAGCGCAGCGCAAAGTTCCTGCCGCGGGCCACCCCCAGGTTTTCTTCGGAACGGATGTACCGGAACGGAATGTGCGGATATTGCCGGATGGCAGCTTCCGCTTCACTATAGTCTTCGGTCGATGCATTGTTTACGATCACCACATCCTGCAACAGGCGGTCAGCCTCATCGAGCTGTGCAATATTGCGCACGAGGGCCAGCAGGTCTGCCGGACGATTATACGTGATGATGATGAAGGCCAGTGGTTTCACAGTATACTATCTAGTAGGTGGCATGGAAGTCGAACCAGCTGACCGGGTTCAGCGGCCGCGACTTATCGGGGCCGTAAAAAAAATCAAAAGCGTCCTTCACCTCCTGGTAGCTAAGCCAGGGCCCCTTGGTTTCATTTCCGAACGGACCCGAGGAACCGTAGAGGTGTTCAAATGGCAGAAAGCGCTGCAAACGCATCTGGATACCATTTCGCAACAACTGCCATTTCGGAAAGAGAGGATTCTGCTCCCGTTTCGGATCGAAGGGGATGAACTTGTATCCCTGGTGAATGAGTTTGAATTTCGTATAGCCCTTGTCCCGCAAAATGTCGAGCCACGACAGATGCACGGCTTCGCAAGACACAAAGCGCGGTTTGTCGGCCTCATCCGGTATGTCCTGCAAGGGATAAAAGTCGAATCCTTCGATATCGACTTTCATGTAAAAAGGAATGCCATATTGTTCGAATAATTGGGCTGTGCGTACGCAGGGTACCTCTACGATCCCGTAGGACGTTCCGTTGCGGGTGCCCATTTCTTTGTCAAAGGAACTCCATTCGGTAAGGCGATGGTTCACGTAAAAGGGGAGGATGCCTTCGTGGTCGGACACACCGACGTTGAGAATGGTGAGTCTTTTTTCTGCGATGGCTTTGGCAAATTTCCGGGTGTTTTGCTGCACCAGCAGGGGGTTGGCTTCGATTGCCAGCACACGGTATCCCTTTCGCAGGTAATACACGGTGTCTTCGCCTACGTGCATGCCGATATCGTAGATCAGGTCAGGAAACATCCGGGTAAAAGTAAAGGGTAATTGCTAGCAGGCCAAATGCCCGCGGCTCAGAAACGACCCCGCAGTTTTTCCAGTAGCAGGCCGGCAATTCGCCGCGGAATGAGATTTTTTTTCACCAGCAATTGCTTTTCAAGAATACCTTTCTTTAAGGTGGCGAGAAACCACTCGCCATGTTTCTGCATCATGTAATCCAGGATCGCCGATTGCCGGGGAAGCGTTTCATCTTTCAGCATCGAATTTGCTTTCTTTCGGTAGAAAAACAGCTTTTCCGGGATCACATGAATCTTCCAGCCAAGACGCGTCACCCGGATCCAGAACTCCCAGTCTTCAAGGCCATGCCGCATATTTTCGTCATAGCCCCCGGTTTGTTCCCAGCACAAGCGCCGGAAGGCACAGCAGGCCACGATCCGGTTTTCCGTGAGCAGGCTCAGGTCATCGCTCGCTGTGGAGCGCCATACTTTTTTTGAAGCACCGAACGACTGCACGTAGCTGGTCACTACACCTACCGCCGGCTGCACTTCGAATACCCCGAGTGCCTTACGGAAAAAGGCGGGGGCGAAGCGATAGTCGCTGTCGAGCGTGACGATAAACGTACCGGAAGCGGCGGCGATTCCCGTATTCCGGGCTCCCGACAATCCTTTGTTGGGCGAGTGGATTACCTGCACGTCGGCCGGCAGCTGATCAAGCGCCTGCAGGGTTTCCGGTTTGGAAGAACCATCATTCACCACGATGATTTCGCAGTCGCTGACCTTTTGCGCACGCACGGAGGCAATCGCCTCGTCCAGATGCTCATGATCGTTGTAACAGGATATGACTACGGAGATCAACGGCATATCAGGATTTTTCAAATACTACCATGATGTTGCGGCCTTCGATCTGCGAACTGGCCACGCGCACCGCCATCTTATAAACCGGCCGGGGGAGCAGCGACAGGAGGAAGCCCTTCCAGGTGCCCCGATGATGTTCCCGCTGCGCGAGGAACCAGGTCTTGTATTCCGTCATCGGTTCGATAAAGACATCGTGAAGGCGTATTGGAAAAAAGCGGGGGAGCTGTTCAAACGCTTTTCTGCTCCAAAGCCCCGCATGGTGCGGAGGCAGATTCAGGGTATGATACACGTCGTGCCGGAAGATAAAGGGATTATTGTTGGGTACGGCGATGATCAGTTTGCCGCCTTTCTTTAATGCACGCAGGGCATCGGTCACAAATGCAGCCACATCAGATATATGCTCCAATACCTGAAAGAAGCAAACCACATCGAATGATTCGGGATTTTGATCTGCAAAATCGGCGATCGGCTGCTTTTCTACCCGAAGCCCTTTGGCCCTGCACTTGCTGATGGCCTCATCGTTGAACTCCAGACCGGTGGCGTCAATGCCTTTCTCGCTACAAAGGCCCAGAAAGTAACCGCTGCCACTGCCGATTTCCAGCACCTTGCTTCCGGGAGCGATCAATTGCAGTGCCCGGTGGTGTTCATACTTCCCTTCCTTGTAATACCACGGATGCTTTTGCTGCAACTCCTCGTAGAAAAGTCCGTCGCCAAAAATGTCGAAGGGATGGTAAAAGCGATACCCGGTGTCGCTGCATTCCCACAGGGAAATGTCCCGGCCGTCGATAAAGCGGGAAACGTCCATGTTCAGACCGGCATACTGCTGTTTGATCCGATTATTGTCGAACTGATATACTTTTACCGCATGTCCGGAAAGCGTGACGGGGCTTTTGATCTGCACCTTTTTGGCGCGTAATTTAATAAGGAATATACACATGCGGCTCTATTTTTTGGTGACCCTGAAGCGGAGGATCGAGGAAGTGCTGATGGCTCCCTTTGTGTGGAGCGGCCGCCGCTGGGCCCGCCGGAACCCGCTCCAGGACGAATACGATGTCTTTTTTTTCTTCCCGATCTATGGACTGGGCGGAGCAGAAAAGATCAACACCGACATTGTGCGTTGCGTGTCCGACAAGAAGGCCATGATCTTCTTCACCCGCACTTCGCGCGAAGACACCATGCTCCACCTGTTCCGGCAGCCGCATGTGCACTACCGCGACATCTCCCGGTGGACCGACAATAAGCTGCGCTACTGGGATAACTTTTTCTGGCGGGGCGTCTGCGCCGAATACATCAACCGGCAGAAAAAGAAACCGGTCGTGTTCAACGGCCAGTGCAACTTCGCCTACAAGCTCTTTCCGCATCTGCGCCGTGACATACGCACTGTAGAACTACTGCACAATTCCGATAAGCACTTCGCCTGGATTACCTTTCCCTATATTCCGTTTATCACCCAACGCATCCTGGTGGCCGACCGGCATGTGCAGGATCATTCGGGCTACTACGACGAGATCGGTATCCCGGAGAAATACAAGTCCCGCATGCGCAAGGTGCTCTACCAGATCGAGCAGGTTCCAGGTTCGGCGCCCCGCGAAGAATATCCCGAAAGGCTCCGTGTATATTATGCCGGTCGTGGTGGGCCACAGAAGCGTATTCCGCTCATCGTTGCCGCCATTCGCCGTTGCGCGGAACTGGGCCTGCCGGTCGATTTTCACCTGGCGGGTAACTTTCGCGATGAGCTTCCCGACGATGTACTGGCGCTCTGCACTTATCATGGCGAGATCAGGGGTGGTGATGCGATGCACGCTTTTCACCAGCAGATGGACGTGCTGATGATGACTTCGGCATACGAAGGCTTTCCGATGGTGATCATGGAAGCCATGATCAATGGCGTGGTGCCGGTGGCCACCGCTGTAGACGGCGTGCCCGAGCATATCACACCAGGGCAAAACGGACTGCTCATTCAGGATGCACGGAACGAACCGGGTGTGGTCGATCAACTGGTGGCACACCTGCACTACCTCTCGACCCATCGCGAAGAACTGCGGCAAATGTCGCAGGGCGCGTTCGATTATGCCAGGAAAAGCTTCAGCGCGGAGCAGTTTTGTCGCAATTACCGGAGCCTGCTGGGCTTCACGGGATGAATGGGAAATAGTTTGCTCAGGTCAAACCCTACCTGATCTGCTCCAGTCGTCGGAACACTTCGCCCGTGATCGTCCGCCAGTCGTATTGCTGCAGAAATGCGCTTGGGGTGGGGCCGGTGCGGGCTGCCGCTTCCGCGATCGCGGCCGTCAGGGCCGGCCAGTTGCCATTCGTTACGGCCAGCACCTTGTGGGCGGCGCTTTCCCACCAGATGCCCTGGAGGCCGAACTGAAAGGTAACCACCGGCTTATGTTGGGCGAGTGCATCGATGACCTTGGTTTGCACGCCGCCTCCGGAAAGAACCGGGTTGATGAATACGTCCGCGGCAGCATAGTAAGGAAGAATATCAGTTACTTCACCTGTCCGGATGATTCTTGGATGCTGCAGCGCTTCGAGGTGCCGGAAATCAGGATGCCGGTTGCGGCCGCATACCAGCACGCGATAGTCGATGCCGGAAGCATCGAGACGCGGCGCCACCTCCCGGTACAATGCCTCCACCGCTTCCGCATTCGGGCGGTAATCGAGCGTGCCGGCAAAAAGCAGGAGCAGCGTGCCGGAACCGATCTTCCATTTTTCGCGAATGCCGGCAGCTGAAGCGGGTGCGCCGGGCTCGATGCCGTAGGGCACCAGACAGGTCTTTGCCGGGTTGAGGCCGAAATGCTTCACTGCATGCTGGCGGTCGGCTTCGGTTTTGAACAGCACGAGGTCCGACCTGCGGCAGGCCCAGCGTTCATAGACTTTAAGCAGTCGCCAGGCAGGATGGCCCAGCTTTCGAAAGCGCAGGTATTCGATATTGTGCGCGTGCAGTACGAGCTTCAGGCCAAAGCGCTGTTTCGCACGCACCGCTGCGAAAGCATGATAAGGATATTCGAGTACGAGATGCGTGGGGCGCTCTTCGGCTACCGTTTTGCGCACCTGTTTCCAGATACGCGGATCCGCCACCTGCTTTTTGCCATCCGGTAATTCGGGGCGCAGTTGGTAAGGAAGAGGCTCCTCCGTAGCATTACTGGCGGCGCACAGGCAAACGAGGGGCGCCCAGGCAGCCAGGTATTTATTGAACAGCGCGGTGCCTTTCTGCCCGCCGAAACGGGCCGGCAGCACCTGGAACCAGACCAGGCTCAGGATCTTCATGCCACCTGCGCACTTTCGCGGTGACGGGCACGCCACTCCAGGAAGATGCCGGCGAGCAGCAGCGCAATCAGCAGAGCCTGCGCCACGGTGGTGATGGTTTTGCCCCGGAAGTAGCCTTCCGGCTGGAAACGGAAAACGATCTCGTGATTGCCTGCCGGAACCGGAAGCCCGCGGAGTACATAGTTTACACGGGCGATCGGCGTTTCCTTTCCGTCGATGAAGGCCTTCCAGCCCGAAGCATAATAGATCTCGCTGAAGACTACGAACTGCGGAGCGGCGGAGTTGAATTTGTAGGTCACCACGTCGTTTTCGTTCTTCACCAGTTGAATACTGCCTTCGCCAGAGAACGTTGTGGCAGCACCGACAGCGCTCCGGAAGTTTTCGCGTACATAGGCGGTTTCAAGCGGCTGGATGCTGTCGAGGGCACGCATTTCGGCATTGGCATCGGGCACAAAAGAAAGGTTGCGTACCAGCCAGGCGGCACCCAGGGCGCCCTCGTTACGTTGAAAGTTCTGCGTCGCCCCGTTTTCATCTTTCTGGATGAAGTACTTCGCGTTGAGCATATTCACCACATTCATGTTGCCCTTCGAAAGTTGTTGCTCGATCAGGTCCTGGTAGATGCGCAGCTTAACGGCATGATAACCGCCGACAGAGTTGTGGTGATAGGAGGTAACCGACTCGGCAAATGCGTTACCCGATACGTTGAAAACGCGATAATAGCTTTTGTCGGCCATCAGCTGTCGGTCTTTGTCGGTCAGTTCAAACACGGCATTGTTGGCCGACTGCTCCACAAAGCTCTCGCTGTTGAGGTATTTCAGGTTGATCGGCATCAGGTCGATCAGGCTCAGCACGGCAAAGCCCGCAAAGACAATCAGCGGCGAAACGATGCGCCGGAGCAGCAGGAACACCAGCGCTCCGCCGGCAATGAGGAAGCCAAGCGCCCTGAAGATATCTCCGAGGAAGAGGCTGGCGCGGTCTTCCTTGAGAGCGTTGAAGTAGGCGCGGTAGCCTTCGGCCTGCTGCGGCTGCTGGCGCACGATATCGGCCAGTTGCTTCTTCTCCTCGGGGCTCACATAGTCGAGACTGATATAGAGCACTACCAGAAAGGCGAATAAGGCGCCTACGCCGATCAGTCCTTTTTTGAGGTCAGGCCAGATTGCTTTCTGTTCGCTGCGCGCCAGGCGGTCGAGGGTGAGCACGGCAAGGAAGGGCAGCAGCAACTGCGGAATTACCAGGATCATCGAAGGCGCCCGGAACTTGTTGTACATAGGCAGGTAATGGTACAGGAAGGAATTGAAGCCTTCGAAGTAAGAACCCCACGACATCACGATGGCAAGCAGGATGGCCGCCAGTGCCCACCATTTGTGCTGGTTGTCGAGCACGAAAAGTCCCAATAAGGCAAGCAGGGAGACCACAATACCCACATAGGGCGGGCCGGATGTAATGCCAATGCCACCCCAGTAGTAGTTGATGCCCTGCGGCGACTGTCCGTTCTGCTGCAGGAACTCTGCGGTTTTCGATTTGTCTTCTTCCATCACCGGGCGCAGTCCGGCGTTGCTGCCGCCGGGGGTATTGCTGCCGAACATGCGGGGCATCAGCATCACCAGGGGCTCGGCGATGCCCATGCTGTAGGAGAAGGCGTAGTCTTTGCTCAGGCCGTTGGCCGCATCTTCTTTACCGGGCTTTGCCAGCTCCGAGTAGCCGCCACGGATGGTTTCTTTCTGGTATTCGTAGGTGGAAAGCAGCGTTACGGCATTCACCAGCACCCCGATCGTGCCGGCCACAGCAGTCAGTCCGAGTGCCTTGAGCAGATGTATGGTTTGTCCCGCCCTGATCCAACGAACGATGAAGAAGACCGTCATGATCGCCAGCACCAGAAAGAGGTAGTAGTCGATCTGCGGATGGTTCATGGCTACCAGTACGGAGGTGAACAGGGCCGTGAGTCCGGCCCCCAGCCAGTAGCGCCGCTGGTAGATGAGCAGGATGCTGCCCAGGAGCGCCGGCATATAGGCGATCGACCACATTTTGGTATCATGACCTACCGTGATGATCACCGGGTTGTAGGTGGCATAGGCGAAGGAAAGCGCGCCGAAGATGCCGATCCACGGATTAAGGCGCAGCGCCAGGCACAGGAAGTAGAAGCAGATGCAGGCGAGGAAAAAGAACTGGATCGGCGCCGGGAGGTATAGGGTCAGCAGGCCGTGTACCAGCCAGGGAACGATGTTGTTGGAGGGGCCGCCGATCTGGAAGGTGGGCATACCGCTGAACATGCTGTTGGTCCACAGGGGCAGCGTGCCGTTCTGCTCTTTGTACACCTCCGACTGATGGATGGCTCCTTTCCATTGTGTGATATCGTGCTGGTTGAGCACCATGCCCTGCAGGGCCGGCTTGCAGTAAAGCACCGCCACAACCAGGAAAATGATCACGGCAATGAGGTGGGGAAGGAGTTTCGCGAACAGCCCTTTCTTCATATCAGTAGTTTAAATCTGGGCAAAATAAACCTATTTTACGCCAAAAAAGGGGATGCGCTTTACGCTTTTTCTGTCCCGTATAGCCTTTATCTGCAACGTATTTTTCCTGCTGGCACTTTTGCTGCGCATGATCAGTACGCCGGTTTCGCCGCACCTGGTTTCCACGGTCGGCATCATCGGTTACGGACTGGTGTTGCTCTTCAACCCGCTGGTCAACCTTATTTATCTTTTTTTGTTGCTTCGCGGGAAGCTCGGGCAACTGCAGCCCCGCTGGCTCGTATTCGCCAACTTCATCTTTTTGCTATTGCAACTACAATACATCCTTTTTCTGAATGGTAAGCTCCTTACTTAAAGACAAACCGACCAAACTGCTGCTCGGCATGTCGGCCTTCTTCGTGGCCAATGCGCTGATCGCCGAGGTCATCGGCACCAAGATCTTTTCCCTGGAAAAGATGCTGGGGCTCTCACCCTCCAACTTTACCCTCTTTGGTGAAAGCGGGCTCGCCTTCAACCTGACCTGCGGGGTGCTGCTCTGGCCGCTCGAATTCGTAATGACCGACATCGTCAACGAGTATTACGGGCCGAAAGCGGTGCGCCGGATTTCCTACACCGCGGTGGCCCTGATCGCCTATGCTTTCCTGATGTATTTCGTGGCCATCGGCGTGCCCCCGGCCGATTTCTGGATCGGCACCGGACAGCAAAGTGGCGTCGACAATATGCAGAGTGCCTTCAGCACGGTGTTCGGGCAGGGCATGCGGATCATTGCCGGCAGCATCGTGGCCTTCCTGGTCAGCCAGTTGGTCGATGTATATGTTTTTCACCGGATCAAAAAGGTAACGGGCGGAAAGCACATTTGGATGCGGGCCACCGGCTCCACGCTCGTCAGCCAGCTGGTAGACAGCTATATCGTGCTCTTCATCGCCTTCAGCGGTGTTTTTTCCTGGCAGATGATCCTTGCCATCGGCGTCATGAACTACGCCTACAAATTCCTGATGGCTTTGCTGCTCACACCCGTGCTGGTGCTGGCCGAAAAACGCATCGATCGCTACCTCGGAAAGGAAACCGCCGAAAAGATGAAGCGCGCCGCCATGGGAGAGGAGGAAGAAGCGGTGACGATTCCGACGGCGGGATGATTAGCGGATTAGCTGATTAGCTGATGTGGCTTCGACTTTGCTCAGCCGGACAGTGTCATCGTAAGCGGAGTCGAAGGGGGGGGAATCTGTGGGTAGGTACGGCTCCCCTCGCCCTCCGGGAGAGCGGCTGGGGCTGAGGGGGCAGTTGGTAGGTAACAGCTATTACCAATAAACCAATAGACCAATCACCCAATTACCCCATCATGCTCCTGAACATCTTCGCCGCTATTTTATCGATCGGCAAGGTCACGTTCTCGTCGCTGAACTCCGAAATCGGGATAAACCGGAACGATTCGCACTCTTTCTTTTCGGCATAGCGGGCGAGCTGTGCTTCATCGAAATCGAATGGTTGTGTACTCAGCCGCACTGAAATGGGTTCAAGCGCATGCACGAGGTAATAAATGGAAATAATCTGGTGTTCGGGGTTGAAGGCCGAGCGCTGGTAGAAGTCGGTGGTATAAAGATGTGCGCCTACTTCCACGTTCAGGTTCATTTCTTCGAGGAATTCGCGCCGAAGGCAATCGCGGGTGCCCTCGCCAAACTCGAGGCCGCCGCCCGGGAACTTGGTGATTTTCATGCCCCGGATCCACTCGTCGGATACGAGCACCTCCTGCTGCCCGTTCAGCAGCAAACCGTAAACGCGAATATTGAATAAAGCCATAGTGGATAGATGTGCGTTAGGGGTAGCAGAAAATCAATCCGGTTGCATCATACATCCGACAGGCGCATCTCGATGCTGCCCTCGAACACTTTCTCTGCAGGACCGATCAGCCATACATTGGTATACCGGTCGCCGTGCTTGTCGTATTCTACGCTGAGCCGGCCGCCACGGGTTTGCACTTCCACCCGGTTGAAGCCATTTTCGTTATGGGCACAGACGATGGCGGCAGCCGTGACACCCGTACCGCAGGAGAGGGTCTCATCTTCCACGCCTCTTTCGTAGGTGCGCACCAGGATCTCATCTGCCTGATCGAGCTGCTCCACAAAGTTCACGTTGATGCCTTTTTCCGCAAAAGGGGTACTATAGCGGATCTCTCGGCCGATACGCACCATGTCTTTCTGCATCACTTCCTGGGTGACGTGAACGAAATGGGGCGAGCCGGTGTCGAGGATGAAATTATTGCCATCGTGCCGGATCCCTTCCACATCCTGCATCTTCAATGCCACCTGTCCGTCGAGCTCTATCGAAGCTTCATGCGGTCCATCGATGGCCTGAAAACGGTATTCCGTCCGCACCAGGCCCAGGTCGGCGGCAAACTTAACCAGGCAGCGGCCGCCATTGCCGCACATCGTGCTTTCACGCCCGTCGGCATTATAGTACTTCATCTCGAAATCGAGGGCCGGGTGCGGATTCAGCAGCATGAGCCCATCGGCGCCAATGCCAAAACGCCGGTCGCAAAGCCGGCTGATGAGCGCCGTGACTTCCCGGGTGCCGGTGTTCAGAAAATCGAAGCGTCCGCCGCGGTTATCGAAGAGCACGAAATCATTGCCGGTGCCCTGGTATTTGAAGAAAGTTTGCTTCATTGGTCATGTATCATAAGCGGTGAGCGGTGAGCAATTTGGAAAGGTAAGGGACGGACGGTTTTTACCGAACGAAAACCGCGGGATGCACCGTGCACCGACTATTATCCCTGCCTGCTTAAAATCTCGAGCCCCTTCACGATCATCCGCTCTACCAGTGCATGACCGTCTTTCGAAAACTCTTTCGCCACCCGGTTGGCTACGATCGCGCTCAGCGACAGGCATTGGTGACCCAGCAAACGGCCGAGGCCATAAATGCCGGAAGTTTCCATTTCGAAGTTGGCGATGAAGTGGTTGCCGAAACGGAAATGCGTCAGCCGGTCGATCAGTCCCGGGTTGCGAATGCCCAGGCGCAATATCCGGCCCTGCGGACCGTAGAAACCCGGGCAGGTAACGGTGATCCCCTGGTAGAAATCCTCTACGAAGTGCTTGAGCAGGCCGGGGGCTGCACTGCTGATATAAGGATTGGTAATGGAGCTGTTGAGTTGTGTATGCGTGATGAACGATGGGAGCAGCGAATTCTCCTCCACGTTTTGCTCGAGCCGGTAAAAATTCAGCAGGTTGTCGAGCCCAAGTCCGTGCGTGGAGGCTACAAAGGAATCAACCGGAATGTCGGCCTGCAGGGAACCGGAAGTGCCCATCCGCACGATGGAAAGCTGTGTGAGTTCGGGGCGGATAAGGCGGGTTTCGAAGTCGATATTCACCAATGCGTCCAGTTCGTTCAGCACGATATCGATGTTGTCGGGACCGATGCCCGTTGAAACAACAGACAGCCGCTTGTTGCCGATGTAGCCGGTGTGTGTAACGAATTCGCGGTGCTCGCGCTGCACCTCGATGCGGTCGAAATGCTTGCTCACCTCCTTTACGCGGAACGGGTCGCCCACGGTGATGACGGTGCTCGCCAGTTCTTCGGGGCGCAGGTCGAGGTGGTAAACGGCGCCACGGGTATTTATGATCAGTTCGGATGCTGCGATCGGCTGCATGGGATGGTGACTTTTTTCTTTTGAGTAGGAAATAATTGGGTAAAAATATCTATTTTCGCTGCCCGTCGGCACAACGCTGCCGGAAGCGCTGTAAAAATGCAGGATTGCAGGAACACAGCGCCTGATCTTACTCATAAGGTACCATGGCCGAGTGGCTAGGCTCAGCTCTGCAAAAGCTGCTACAGCAGTTCGAATCTGCTTGGTACCTCATTTAAAATCCCGTCCGCGGGATTTTTTAGTATATGCTCACACCGGAAGAAAAGGCATTTGTAGACTCCTGGGCCGTACAGCGCCACAAGCGCAAGTCATTTTCCGCACGCCTTAGTTCGGGACTGCCGCTCAGTGTCGTCATTGTTCTGGTGCTCTTTGCTGCCATTGCCACCGGTTGGTACCAACGGGCTACGATGGTATTGCGGGCCAACAGCTCCATCATCCTGGTGGTCGTGTTTGCTGCTGTAGGGATCGTGCTCTTTATGAGTTATTTCTCCGCACAGCACGAGTGGGACCAGAACGAAGAGCGTTATCAGGCCCTGATAGCACGCGATGCCGGAGTTGATGCAACGAAGCCACCCTCTGAAATGTCCTCTTCCTAAATTTGTCTGACCATGAAAAAAGCGCTTGCCGGCCTCACTGCCGCCACCCTGGTTCTCACCAGCTGCCTCAAATCGAAGGATACCGGCACCTGCCGTTTCAATGAATGTGCCCTTGTGGCGCCCGCCACCGAAATCGCCGATGTACAGAGCTACCTTACATCCGCCAATATCACCGGCGCCCAACAGCACTGCAGCGGTGCCTTTTTTAAAATTGAAACACAGGGAACGGGGCCCCTGCCCACCGCCTGCAATTCCGTGACGGCCAATTACCAGGGCTTTCTGGTCAATGGCAGCCGCTTCGACTCCAGCACGGCCTCCTTTGCTTTATCCAGCGTCATCCGCGGCTGGACCGTGCTGATGCCGAAGGTGAACGCGGGCGGACGTATCCGGATGTTCATCCCGCCTTCGCTGGCGTATGGCAACCGCGCCAACGGCCCCATTCCCGCCAATTCCATCTTAATTTTCGACGTAAATCTCATCGCTGTTCAATAAGGCCTTGCGATTGCGCTACCTTTAGCCAAACGATTGTTTGTGGCACACGAAGCGATTTCGGTTTTCGATATTTTCAAGATCGGCATCGGCCCTTCCAGTTCGCATACGCTGGGGCCCTGGCGGGCTGCCCAGCGCTTTACGGCAATGCTGGAGACCAGGGGCCTGCTTGCCTCTGTAAAGTCGTTGAAGGTGCTGCTCTATGGCTCGCTGGCTAAAACCGGGAAAGGTCATGGCACCGATGTGGCCGTGCTCATGGGACTTGCCGGGGAAGACCCCGTGACAGTTCCGGTAGAGCAACTCGACAGCCGCATCCAGGTAATTTGCTCACAGAAGATCCTGCCGCTTGCAGGAACCCGGTCCCTGTCTTTTGACCCTGCTGTCGATATCGAGTTCCTCTTCACGGAAACCCTGCCCTTTCATCCGAATGCGCTCACCTTTTGCGTGCATCTTGAAGACGGCAGCTCGCTTGCCGAAACCTATTATTCGATCGGCGGGGGCTTCGTGGTGAAGGAAGGGGAAACACAGAGCGCCACCCAGGTCAGCCTGCCCTTTCCGATCAACATCGCCGACGAGCTGCTCCACTGGTGCCGCAAAACAGGCCTCACCATTCATGAGGTGGTACTCGAGAATGAAAGTGCCTGGCGCTCAGAGGAAGAAACAAAGGCCGGCGTGCTGCGGATCTGGAAGGTGATGCAGGAATGCGTGTTCCGGGGCGCTCACACCGAGGGCGTGTTGCCCGGCGGACTCAACGTCAAGCGCCGTGCCGCCGGACTGGCCCGCCGCCTGTTGCAGGGAAAGAGCTTCGATAGTTACGACCAATGGATCGATGCCATCCGCAAGGGGGGCAATCATTTTCAGTATATCCTCGACTGGGTAAGCTGCTTCGCGCTTGCCGTCAACGAAGAAAACGCTTCCTTCAGCCGGGTGGTGACGGCCCCCACAAACGGGGCCGCAGGTGTCATCCCTGCCGTATTGCATTACTACTATGTTTTCTATCCCGAGGTGAGCGAGGAAAAGATCATCCAGTTTATGCTCACGGCCTCCGAGATCGGCAGCATCTTCAAGAAGGGCGCGACCATTTCGGCGGCCATGGGCGGTTGCCAGGCCGAAATCGGCGTGTCGTCTTCCATGGCGGCAGCGGCCCTCACCGAAGCTCTGGGTGGCTCGCAGCGGCAGGCATTGATGGCGGCGGAGATCGCTATGGAACACCACCTGGGCATGACCTGCGACCCGATTGCCGGCCTGGTGCAGGTGCCCTGTATCGAACGAAATACGATGGGTGCCATCAAGGCCATCACCGCAACCCAACTGGCCCTGCAAAGCGCGCCTGATTTTGCCAAGGTTTCGCTGGATGCTGTCGTAGACACGATGTGGGCTACGGCACTCGACATGAACGGCAAGTACAAGGAAACGGCGGAAGGCGGACTGGCCGTCAATATTCCCCTCAGCCTGAGTGAATGCTGAGCATGAGGTTACTGCGTTTGCTTCCCGCCTTCAGGACTCTATTCTGTTATTGTCTCCCGACAGCGCCATCTCCCTTGCGCTGAAACCATTACCGATAGCGGCTGCCGCTGCCGTGTTGTTGAAGTAAAGAAGTGCTTTGCGCGCCTGCGGCGAAGCTTGTATGCGGTCAATTACCCCCTGGATAAATAGGTCTTCGTAGCCGGAGTAGTAAAGTTTGGGCACACCGTGAAAACGGTAGTATACCAATGGGCCATTTACGATCACGTCCTGCGGCAGGCCGGGGTAGGAGACGCCGCAAAAAGTTACGCCTGCGCGCTGCAGGCGCTCAAACACGGCAGGACGCCACCAGCTGCCATCGCGGAACTCGATCACATTATTGAACTCGGTGCTGAGCGGACGGAGCATCCCGTCAAGGAAAGACTTGTCATAAACGACCGACGGGGGCAGCTGAAACAGAAAACAGCCCAGTTTTTCGCGCAATCCCTCCGCAGCGGCCTGATAAAAAGCATGGATCAGGTCGGCGGTGTCGGTGAAGCGCTGCACATGCGTTACCTGCTGCGGCACTTTCAGCGTGAAGGTGAAGCCTTCTGGGGCAATGCGGTACCAGCGTTCCAGGGTTTTTGGTTCGGGGAAGCGGTAAAAGGTGTTGTTGATTTCAACGGTATTGAAATGCCGGCAATAGTATCCGAGCCACCTGTCTTTCGCGAGGCCCTTTGGGTAAAACACCTCTTTCCAGCTTTCATAATGAAATCCGGAGCAGCCGATCTTCCAGAAATGCGGAAAGCCCATAATGGGCTTTCTGAAATTATAATGCCAGCGAAGGGGCTGCCACTAGTTGCCTGGGGCCGTGCTACAGCGCATTTTTTGCATCCGTTAGCGGGGAAGCCAGAGGCTTTGCACATGACCGGCCAGTTCCACGAGTTTGTTGAAGGTGTCGGGCTTCGTAACGAAGCAGTTGGCGCCCAGGTCATAACAATGGTCCTTATCGCGACCTGAAGAGGAGGTGGTGAACACGATGATTGGAATGCGGTGAAACTGCTCATGTATTTTGATTTCCCGCAGCGCCTCCCGTCCGTCTTTACCGGGCATATTGAGGTCGAGCATGATCAGGGAGGGAAGGCTGTCGGGACGGCGGCTCTCGAGGGCCTGCATCAACGCATCGCCATTTTCCAGGAACTGGTAGTCATCACCTTCGCGGCTCGACACAAAGGCATCACGCAGGATCTCGCGGTCGTCCGCATCGTCGTCAACGATCCATACTTCGAAAGCTTTCGTCATAGCGGTAAAATTAGGGTAAACACGGCGCCTTCACCCGGCATACCGGTTGCCTGAATGGCACCGCCATGATGTTCTGTGATCTTCTTTACGATGGCCAGTCCAATGCCGTTTCCTTCGTATTCGCTGCGGCCGTGGAGGCGTTGAAAGATCTGGAATATGCGCCCCGAATATTCTGCTTCGAAGCCGATCCCATTGTCGCGAAACTCCAGTTCGAGATAGGCCGTGGCCTTGGCCAGCTGCAGATGACTTACTTCGTCGGGTGTCCGGTTGCGGTAGCTGATACGGATCAGCGGCGGAACCCCCTCGCGCGAAAACTTGAGTGAGTTGCTGAGCAGGTTCTGGAACAACTGCCGGAACTGGGAGGGCACGACACGTGCCTGTGGCAGCGGTTCTGCGTCGATGGTGGCGGCTTTCTGTTCGATCTTGAATTCCAGTGCCTGCAGGGCATCCGCCAACAGGTCTTGCAGGCTGCACCATTCAAACCCGCGGTTGCCGGAGATACGCGATACCGACAGGAGGTCGTCGATCATGGCCTGCATCCGCTGGGAGGCATCCACCACCTTGCGCAGGTAGATGCGGCCATCCTCCGTCAGCCGGTCGAGCTGCGAGGCCACGAGGCGGTCGCCAAAGGTTGAGATCTTGCGCAACGGCTCTTTCAGGTCGTGGGAGGCCACATAGGCAAATTCTTCGAGGCTGGCATTGCTTTGCTCCAATTGAAAGGAGTTCTGGAGCAGGGTCTGCTCCATTTCCTTACGCCGGTTGATATCGAGCGCTACCCCCAAAATCTGCTGCACGCGTCCTTCCGCATCTTTCCGGAACACGATCTCCCGCGCCAGCATCCAGCACCAGCCCCCGCTTTTGCGTTTCAGCCGGCACTCATACTGCATCATCGACTCCTGGTACTGGAAGCGGCTCTCACTTCCGGCCCGCTCGGGCAGCAGGATGCGGTCGTCGGGGTGATACAACTCCTGCAAGGCTTCGGCACTCATTGCCAGCACTTCCTCCGGCGAATAGCCCAGCACATAAAAAATTTCCCGGTTCAGATACTCGAAGCGACCGGAGGCGGTGTCGAACACGTACAGCACCATCGGTGAGGCCTCGGCGATCTGCTGGATGAAGTATTCCTGTTCTTCGATCTTCTGGTTCGACGCCACCTGTTCGGTGATGTCGAGGCTGATGTTGAGGAGGTGCTCTACGCTGCCTGCATCATTGCGGCCGAAGACCGTACCGAAGGTCTGCAGCCAGCGCCAGCGACCGTTTTTATGCCGCACCCGGTAGCGAAACTCACAGATCATCTCGTTCTGTTCGGGTTGGCGGTTTGCCTGTTCCAGCAACTCCCGGTTCCGGGCGATGAGGCCGGGCAGGTCATCGGGATGGATCAGCGTCACGACCCATTCGGTGCCGCCTGTCATGATCTCTTCGGGTGTATAGCCCAGGATCTGCTCCAGCCCCTCGCTGACAAAAGTGTACCTGCCGGTGACGATGTTGTAGGATGCGATAATGGCCGGTGTGGCATTGGTGAGTTTGCGGAGGAAGTTCTCCTGCTCCCGCACCTGCCCAAGCAGGTGTATGCGGTCGGTCATATCCATCACCGTTCCGCTGATGGCATAAGGCTGCTTGTTTTTATAGTGTACTTTGCCTCTCGACCACAGGTGCTTCAGGCGGCCGCTGCCCAGGTATCGGTACTCACTTTCAAAAAAACCTTTTGAGAAGGATTCGGTGATGTCGGCCTGCACCCGGGAACGGTCGTCGGGGTGCACCCGTTGCATGAAGCCTTCGTTGTCGTTGAAATCCACTTCCAGGATGCGCAGTAACTCGGGCGTGCCGGTCGAGCGGTTTTCATTCAGCACCCAGTAGTAGCTGCCGATATGGGTAATGGCCTGCGCTTCCAGCAATTGCTCTTCGCGCTGCTGCAAACGCTCCGACGTGTCCATTTCGCTGTTAATGTCCATGCCGACGGCGATAAACTCCGCCACAGCGCCTTTTTCATCGCGCTTGAATACGCTCACGTAGTTGCGGAACCAGCGGTAGTGCCCGTCTTTGCCAAGCATGCGGTATTGGTAGCGGATAATATCGCCATCGGTGGCTGTTTCCAGTTTATTAAGATGCGCACGCACCTGCTCCTGGTCTTCCGGATGGATCAGTTCCGAAACGGCCTCAGGACCGAGTGCGTTCAGCTCTTCATGGCTGTAGCCGATGATATCGGCAAACTGGGCATTGGCATAGTTGGTCCGGAACTGCTTGCTGTCGAAGAGGTAGAGCGCTCCGGGAAGGGTGCTGTTGATTTTTTCGATAAAGAGCGATCGCTCCGCGATATGGTCCTGAACAAGCAGCGCATAGGTTTCCAGTGCGGCTGTATCGTTTTGCAGCAGGAAGCGGTCGAGCTCACTGATGATCTGGATGATCTGTGCGCCTTCTACGCAGTATTCGGGTAGAAAGTGCAGGAAACTCTTTTTCCGGATGAAGCTGATTTTGGTGATATCCTCCGAGGCTACGGCGTATTTATCGAAGGGCAGGTCGTTCTCGCGCCACTGGCGGATCTGGCCCCGGATGTATTCCTGGGCTTTGTTTTCCGACAAGGCCGTCAGCAGATCGATCTGGTAAGGCCGGCCGATCTCGAGCTGCTCTTCTTCGGAACGATGCTCGAACAGCCCGAGCAGCGGAAGCTTTTCTTCGCGGGAGAGCCGCAACTGAAGATCCAGCAGGCTGCCGAGCCGATGCGTAAGCAGGTATTGTGCGAAGGCGGGCAGGTATTCGAAGTCCAGCGCCGGAAGTTTGGTTTCTGCTTGGATGGGCACAATCATTTTGTTTAAGGCCTGTAGCCGTGGTTAAGGGGCACCTAAAGATAAGCGAAATCGATTCCGGACACAAAAACAGGTCCCGGAAGCTGCCCTATACCTGCTGCGCCCGGATGATCAGGCTTCGCCCCGTCCGGGACCGGAATATGGATCTTCCTCGTTCCCTTCCTGGCGGTCTCCGCCGAGGCTGTAGTACTTGTTTTCCTCGTCGCCCTGTCCCAGCGATTCGGAGGCGGTTTCATCCATTTCGTCCGGTATATCGAGGCCTGCGCTGGTGCGCACCTGTCCGAAAGACTCTTCATTCAGCGGGTCGCCGTCAAAATCGCGGTCGTCCAGACGGGCCCGGTGCAGGTTCATCTCATCGCCGGTAGGATAGTCGGTGCTGGCCAGGGCCCGCACCTCATCGGCACTTACATCACCTTCCGTGCCCGGACGAAGGCCCAGGTCGTCGTCGCCATCCACATCCTGGGGCGTGCCGATTTCCGCACTGCGGCTGTTGCTGACCTGCAGGGGATCGGTCTCGCGTCCTTCCTGGCCGGGATCAGGATTCTGGTCCTCGTTCCGTACCGATTGCTCACCCGGCATCATCCGTTCGCTGTTGGTACCGCTGTTTCCGGTGAAACGCTGGCTCACACCGCTGAGGTTGCGGCTATTGGGAAGTTTTTCCACATCCATATCCACCCGGTGGCTGTCGGTGCGCTTGTCCATGATGTCTTCACGCGACGGGTAATGCGGGTAGCCGGGAAAGTCCTGGTCCGTTTTCGGGTCGGGCGATTGCTCCACTTCCCGCTTGCTGTCCATTGCTTTCGAAGGGTCGTAGTCGGGAATCTGCTTCTCCTTGTTCTCATCTGCCTGTGCCATAATCGACGTTTTCAGGGATACTGAAAATGTCGTGCCGACAGGCGCGGTTCCGGTCTTTTTCCGGCCGGTGCCGGCTGCTTAAAGCAGGCGGCCTGCGAGGAAGAGGTAGGCAACCGAAAAGTAAATGATGAGTCCGGTTACATCTACCAGCGTGGCTACAAAGGGCGTGGAAGAGGCGGCGGGGTCGGCACCGAGGCGTTTCAGGATCAGGGGGAGCATGGAGCCGACCAGAGTGCCCCAAAGCACGACGCCCATCAGCGAGAGACCGATGGTGCAGGCAATGCTGAGGTAGAAGGCGCCGAATACGTCGGAGTAAAGATTCCAGATAAAGATGACCCCCACGCCCATAATGCCCAGCGTGCCGCCCAGCAGCAGTCCGGATAGAATTTCGCGCCGCATGATGAACCACCAGTCGCGGATGCTCAATTCGCTCAGGGCCATAGCCTGGATGATCAGGGTGGCTGCCTGCGAGCCGCTATTGCCGCCACTCGAAATGATCAGGGGGATGAAGGTGGCCAGTACGACCACTTTGGCGATCTCGTCTTCAAAACGGTGCATGGCCGAGATCGTAATCAATTCGCCGATGAACAGGATCATCAGCCAAACCACCCGCTTGCTGAACAGCTTCATCAGGGATATTTCGAGGTAGGGCTGGTCGAGCGCTTCCGTACCACCGATCTTCTGGATGTCTTCCGAAAACTCTTCGCTGGCTACCCACAGCACGTCGTCGATAGTTACGATGCCGAGCAGTTTATTCGAATTGCTGACTACCGGCAGAGCCACGCGGTTGTTCATTTTGAAGGCTTCGTTCGCCTCTTCCTGGTCCTGGTAGGCATTGAGGGCGATGACGCGATCATCCATCAGCTCCGATACCCGGCTGTAGGGGTCGGCCAGAATGAACTCCCGGATCCGGATATCATCGAGCAGTTCACCCTTGTCGTTGATGACGTAGATGACGTCGATGGTCTCGGTGTTCTTGCCTACCCGCCGGATGACCTCCAGCACCTCCGCCACCGTATCGTCTTCATGAACGTACACATAGTCGGGGGTCATGAGGCGGCCGACGCTGTTTTCGGGATAGCCCAGGAGGGAGAGGGTGATTTTGCGTTCCTCGGGGTTGAGCTGCTTGATCAGTTCGCGTAATACGTTGCTGGGCAGGTCTTCGAGGAAGGAGGTACGGTCGTCGGGAGGCAGTTCGTTGAGCAGTTCTGCCGTTTTGGAAGGCGACAGGTCTTCGATGACTTTTTTCTGGGTCGGGAATTCCAGGATCCGGAAGACGCCCGAAGCGCGGTGCACCGACATGGCTGCCACGATCTGGCTGCCATGATCGGGCAATTCATAAATGAGATCGGCGATTTCGGAGATGTTCTGCTGATCGAGGAACTGGTGCAGGGCTCCGGGATCCTCGCTTTGCAGCACGTGCTCGAACTCCTGCTTCAATAATTCCAGCGACATGCGCCAAATTTACGCCCGCAATCTGATAGCATTCGGAAGGCCGCAAAAGATAATTCCGAATCTTTGCTGCGTGAAAGCGATCAACTACATCCATCCTGCGCTTAGTGTGCGGGATTCGTCAGGCCGTGGCAGGGGCGTATTTGCTGCCGACCCGATGCCGGCCAACATGCTCGTGGAAGTGGCCCCGGTGATTGTGATGAGCGCGCGGCACCGGAAGCTGCTCGATCAGACGCTGCTTCATGATTATATTTTTGAATGGGGCAAGAGCCGAACGCAGTGTTGCGTGGCGCTTGGGTATGTTTCCCTGTACAATCACGCCTATACCGCCAACTGTGAGTACGAAATGCACTTCGAAGAGCAGGTCATCCTGATCAAAACGGTGCGCGATGTGAAAAAGGGGGAGGAGTTGTTCATCAACTACAATGGGGTGTGGGATGGCGACAAGCCCCTTTGGTTCGATGCGCGCTGAGCGTATGGATACACCGACCGCACTCCGCGCCGGAAAGGGCATGTCAGAAAAAGCCCCGGCAGATGCCAGGGCTTCGGTACAATCGGTATCCGGTCGATTACGGATTGATATTCAGCTGTGCACGCAGTTCACCGGCGGCCATGCGGCTCTTGGTGTGCATGTCGATGTAGTAGCGGTTAGCCAGCAGGTCCGACTCCTTCACAACGACGTTGTCGATGGTGACACTGTTGGTCCAGGTTCCCGAAAATCCGACCGGGAAGGGCGCAACGCCACTCGAAGGAATGGTGACCGACTGAAGGATCGGAGCATTGAAGCCCGCTTCGGCAGGACCATGCAGGTGAATGGCCCGCACGCTGTCGGTACCTGTCCAGGTCAGGGTATAGCTAAGCACGCGGGTCCGCTGGTCATAAGTGGCGGTTACGGATCCGGATGCGCTCGACATGGGGTTTTGAGTGGGCACTACCTGCTGCGGTGTCAGGGGCAGCGTCCGGGTGAATACATCCCCTTCCTTTTCTTTCTTGCACGCGGTGGCGAGAAGGATAGCCGAAAGAGCAATAAAACTCAGTCTTTTGAACATATGTGGCTGATTTGCGGCCAAAATTAACAGTTTTTCCGGTCTTAAAGCGACAAGTTTCCCACTTAATATTCAGGTGAGCAAGTGAGCATAGAGCGGTGAGCGGTGAGCCTTGTTCTCCGCCAGGCTGATTTAGTGGTGAAGGCAACCGAAAGGGCACGGGTCTGTAATCGGTGCAGGTTCCTCCCAGCCGCTCACCGCTCACTATCGCAGCAGCCCCTTCACCTCGTTGAGTTTCAGCAATGCCTCCACGGGCGTGAGCCGGTTGATGTCCAGGTTTTCCAGTAGTTTCCGGATGTCTTCGAAAGTCTGGCTGTGGGCGTCGAAGATGCTCAGTTGCACTTTCTGGGCCGGAAGGTGCTTCAGGCCTTCGGCTGCCTGCATGTCTACCGGCTTGGATTCGAGTTGCTGCAACACTTCTTTGGCGCGTGCAATGAGTTCCGGCGGCATGCCGGCCATGCGGGCCACATGAATACCGAAACTGTGGGTGCTGCCCCCCGGCGCCAGCTTGCGGAGGAAGATGATCTTGCCGTTGATCTCGCGGTTGGTGACGTGGAAGTTCTTCGTGCGTTCCAGCCGTCCTTCGAGTTCGTTGAGCTCGTGATAGTGTGTGGCGAAGAGGGTGCGCGGACGGTGCACGCTGTTGTGCAGGTATTCGGCGATGCTCCAGGCAATGGAGATGCCGTCGTAGGTGCTGGTACCGCGGCCGATTTCATCCAGCAAAATCAGCGAGCGGGGCGAGATATTGTTGATGATGGAGGCCGTTTCGTTCATCTCCACCATGAAGGTCGATTCTCCGGCACTCAGGTTGTCGGAGGCGCCCACGCGGGTGAAGATCTTGTCGGTCAGCGGAACGCGGGCTTCCGAGGCCGGCACAAAGGAGCCGATGTGCGCCATCAGCGTAATCAGCGCCGTTTGCCGGAGCAGGGCGCTCTTACCGCTCATATTCGGACCGGTAAGAATGATGATCTGCTGGTTGTCGCGGTCGAGGAACAGGTCGTTGTGGATATAGGGTTCGCCGGGGGGCAGCTGCCGCTCGATCACCGGGTGGCGTCCTTCCCTGATTTCCAGCTCCGTTCCTTCGTGCACCAAGGGTTGTCGGTAGTGATACTGCAGCGCATTGTGCGAAAAGCAGCAGAGGCAATCGAGGGCCGCGAGGATCTGCGCATCGGTCTGGATCGGGGCGAGGTAATCATGGAGTTCGCCCAGCAGGGAGTCGAACAGGTGCAGTTCGATGGCCATGATCTTTTCCTCGGCGCCCATGATCTTTTCTTCGTACTCTTTCAGCTCGGGGGTGATATAACGCTCGCAGTTGGCCAGGGTCTGCTTCCGGATCCAGGTGTCGGGCACCTTTTCTTTATGGGTATTGGTGACTTCCAGGTAGTAACCGAAGACGTTGTTGAAGCCGATCTTCAGGGAGGGAATCCCGGTTTTTGAGGATTCGTCCTGCTGGAGCTGCTGCAGGTATTCCTTACCGTTATGGGAAATATAGCGCCAGGAGTCGAGCTCTTCCTGAACGCCGGGTGCGATGAAGCCGCCTTTGGCGGCTACGGCAGGTGGGTTTTCCATGATCCAGGCACCTACCTTTTCAGCGATCAGCTGGCAGGGATTCAGCGCATCGGCCAGCCGGGACAGATAGGCACTTTCAGAGCCGGACAACAGGCGCTGTAAAAGATCTACCTGACGCAGCGCACGCGATAGCTGCAGCAACTCGCGCGGGTTGATCTTTTTCAGCGGGATTTTTGAAACCAGGCGCTCGAGGTCGCCGCACTGCCGCAGGGCATTCACCACCTGTTCGCGGAGTTCGGTGCGGAGCAGCAGGAATTCTACCACATCGAGCCGTTCGTGGATCTTCCGAAGGTCGCGCAGCGGAAACACGATCCAGCGTTTGAGCAGGCGGGCACCCATGGGCGTCACAGTGTTGTCGAGCACTTTGAGCAGGGTGGCCCCGTTTTCTACCGGACTATGCAGCAGCTCCAGGTTGCGGATGGTGAAGCGGTCGAGCCAGAGGTGTTCTTCCTGGTCGATGCGCTGGAGGCTGGTTATATGCTGCAGGTTGGGATGCTCGGTGTCTTTGAGGTAGTGCAGTACCGCGCCCGCGGCCACCAGTCCGGCATTCAGGCCTTCCACGCCAAAACCTTTGAGCGAATGGGTATCGAAGTGTTTGAGCAGGCTCTCCTCCGCATAATGCAGCTGGAAGATCCACTCATCGAGGGTGTAGGTATAAAAGCGGCTGCCGAATTCTTCCTTGAAGCGCTTCTGGTGCTGGCGCTGGAAAATCACTTCGGCCGGCCGGAAGCCCATGAGGAGCTTGTCGGCATACTCGCGGTCGCCCTGGGCCACAAAGAACTCGCCCGTGGAGATGTCCAGAAAAGCCAGCCCGTACTGGTTTTCGCTTTCGAGGTGGAGCGCCGCCAGAAAGTTGTTGGTGCCGTGCTCGAGCAGCTTGTCGTTGGTGGCGGTGCCGGGGGTTACCATCTCCGTTACCCCGCGCTTTACGATGCCCTTGACCATCTTCGGGTCTTCGAGCTGGTCGCAGATGGCCACCCGGTAGCCGGCACGTACCAATTTGTGCAGGTAGGTGTCGAGAGCATGGTGGGGGAAGCCGGCCAGTTCGTTGTCGGCCGCGCCTCCGTTATTGCGCTTCGTGAGGGTAATGCCCAGCACGCCGGCGGCGATGACGGCGTCGGAGCCGAAGGTTTCATAAAAATCGCCTACACGGAACAGCAGGATGGCATCGGGGTAGCGTGCCTTGATGGCCTTGTGCTGCTGCATCAGCGGGGTTTCCGCACTTTTCGTTTTGCTCATAGCGTGACGGCAAATTTACCCCGGCCGGGGCAATGCAGCATCGGAAAAACCCCACGAAAAATTGGTATTTATCCCCAGACAGCGGCCTCAGGCCGTACCTTTACGCCGCCTATGCGTAAACGCTCCACCGAAGAACTCAACCGCCTTTCCGTAGAAGAATTCCGGGCCGCCGAGAAGCTGCCGGTCATTGCTGTTATGGAGAATGTACGCAGCGCCTATAACGTAGGCTCGCTCTTCCGCACGGCTGATGCCTTCCGGCTGGAGGCGGTGTACCTGGTGGGCTATACGGCTTTTCCGCCGCACAAGGAAATCCGCAAGACGGCCCTCGGCGCCGAAGACTCGGTGAGCTGGAAGCACTTCCGGCCCATGGAGGATGCGCTGGCCGACCTCCGTGCTCGGGGCTACCGTATTTATGCGGTGGAGCAGGCCGAAGGCAGCCGGATGCTCCAGGATCAGACCGTAGAAAAGGGTGAGAAGATCGCCGTGGTGTTTGGTAATGAAGTCACTGGTGTAGAACAAACCACCATTGCCCAGTGCGACGGCTGCATCGAGATCCCCCAACTGGGTATGAAGCACTCGCTGAATGTGGCCACAGCGGCGGGGGTGGTGCTCTGGGAAATCGTGCGGCAGCACCTGACGTGGATCTGACTCTCCGGCGGACCAAGTCCGGGAAAATTTCTTAACGCAGAGGGCACTAAGCGTTTCGCAGAGGGCACAGAGTTGCGACGCGGTAAGGTTTATTATTCAATGCCTGCTGCTGATCTGCCGCCCTAACTACTTTGCGGTCAACGGCTTCGGGCGAGGGTGGATGCTTTCTCTGCCCAAAGGGCGCCTCCGGTGAAGGTCTGGGTAAGCGGGTGCCGGGTTTCAGCAAAACGGATCGCATCGGCGTGAAAAAAAGTAAGCAGCGACTGAACTCCGTGCTCTCTGCGAAAACACTCCTATACCTCTGCGTTTCAAACCTTTTCCTGCAGCAGTGTAAACTACAATCAGCCTGGGCTTACCTTTGCTCACCGCCGACAGGCATTTTGAGCGGGTAGCCGAACTGTCGCTGGAAATATCTCAACCGGAATGGCGACAGTTAAGAATTACCTCTCCCTCATAAAGTTTTCCCACACCATCTTCGCGATGCCCTTCGCGCTGATCGGTTTTTTCCTGGCGTCGAGCGATTTTATCAGGGGCAGTTACCTGGCCTACATGAGTGGCGTGGACTACGAGTGGTTTGTATTTGAGCGAAACGTTACGCACTTCTCTGAACCGGTCCGCGCCATGATGGAGCAGCCCGTTTTCTTTTTCCTGACCCGCCTAGGGCTGGTGCTTCTGTGCATGGTTTTCGCCCGCTCGGCCGCCATGGCCTTCAACCGTTACCTCGACCGGAAGTGGGATGCACTTAACCCGCGCACCGCCATCCGCGAAATCCCCAAAGGCATCATCTCCCCCAAAAACGCGCTGGCCTTTACCATCGCCTGCTCGGTGCTTTTTGTGGCCTGCACTTTTTTTATTAACCGCATCTGTTTCTACCTCTCACCGGTGGCTCTGGCAGTCGTGCTCGGCTACAGCTATACCAAGCGCTTTACCCCCTTTTGTCACCTGGTGCTGGGCATAGGTTTATCGCTGGCTCCTATTGGTGCCTGGCTGGCCGTGACGGGTTATTTTCACTGGCTGCCCCTGCTTTTTTCCTTCGCCGTCATCTTCTGGGTAAGCGGCTTTGATATCATCTACGCCATGCAGGATGTGGATTTCGATACATCGCAGGAGCTTTATTCCATACCGGCCAAAGTAGGCCGCGAGAAAGCCCTCCGTATTTCCGAACTGCTCCACCTCTTGAGCGCCGGCTGCGTCGTGGCCGCCGGTAAGTTCGGTCAATTTGGCTGGCTCTACTGGATCGGCGTGCTGGTGTTTGGCGGGATGCTGGTGTATCAACACGCGCTTGTGAAACCCAACGACCTCCGCCGCGTCAACATCGCTTTCATGACCGCCAATGGCATCGCCTCCGTCGTATTTGCGATCTTTGTCATTGCGGACCTGTTTTTGCGTTGATCGATTTTTTGCAAAAGCGAAACCCCTCCCCAGGAAACCTGGTGATACCTTCAGGAACCCTTCAGCCTTCAAACCCCAAAAAGAAAACCGGAATGGGACGTATCATGGCGATTGATTTTGGCGAAAAGCGCACCGGCCTTGCCGTAACCGACCCCCTGCAGATCATCGCCACCGGGCTCCAGACCATGGAAACGCCTAAGGTCATCACCTTCCTGAAGCAATACATTCCCGCTGAAAACGTGGAACTGGTGCTCATCGGTATGCCGACGAACTGGGATGACTCCGATACGCATGCCACGCCGGCCGTACGGAAATTCATCGAAAATTTCAGGCGCGCCCTTCCCGGCACACCCATCGAGGAAGTCGACGAGCGCTATACCTCCCGCATGGCATCGCAGGCCATTTCGCAGATGGGACTCAGCAAAAAGAAACGCAGCCGGAAAGGACTGATCGATGAGGTCGCAGCGACCATCATGCTGCAGGCGTATCTGCAGGGGAGGAACTGATGTGCCGATGGGCAGACAGGTAGATGGATAGATTAGCGAATGGGACTATTCAGCACATCAGCATATCATCACATCTGCACATTACCTTTGCGCTATGATTCTTCCCATCGTTGCCTACGGGCACCCGATTCTGCGCCAGGTGGCAGAGGATATCGATCCGGCATCTTACCCCGACCTTGACAAACTTATTGCAGACATGTGGGAGACCATGTATGCTTCCAATGGCGTCGGCCTCGCCGCCCCGCAGATCAACCGCTCCATTCGCTTGTTTGTCATCGACTCCGAGCAGATCTTTTCGAACCAGGAAGACGACGATGAAGAGTACCCCGATGCGCCCGGTTACAAGGGCGTTTTCCTCAACGCACACATCGTGGAAGAGGGCGGCGATGACTGGGCCTACAACGAGGGCTGTCTTTCCATTCCCCGCATCCGGGAAGACGTGTACCGTGCAGAAGAGGTCACCATCCGCTACCTCGATGAAAAGCTGCAGCCCCGGGAGCGTACCTTCAATGGGATCACCGGCCGCATCATCCTGCACGAGTACGATCATATCGACGGCAAACTGTTTATCGACCATGTGTCCGGGCTCAAGCGCAAGCTGATGAAGCGCAAACTCGACGATATCAGCAAAGGGAATATCCGTATGGATTACAAAATGCTGTTCGCTAAAAAATGAGGTGCCTGCTGCTGACCGGCCTGATCCTGCTTGCGGCAGGAGCGGCGGCGCAGGACAGCACCGACCTGGAAGCCGTGCGCCGTATGGTCAACCTCAGCGAGGTGGTGGTGCGCAGCGACCTGGATGTGCCCCGTTTCCTTCAGCGTATCCGTAACGACACGACCTACTACAAAGCCTTCAAGAACCTGCGGGTACTGGGTTATACTGCTTCGAACTTTATTGAGATTTACGACAAGAAAGGCCGGTCGAAGGCCAGCATGACCAGCCGCACGCGCCAGCACCGGGAAGGTGCCTGCCGCTGGATGGAAGTGCTGGAGGAGAAAACAACCGGCGACTTCTATGACCGGAAGCATCAGTATAACTACTATACTGCCGAACTCTACAGTGCCTTCTTTTTCACTCAGGGCAAAGTATGCGGCGAAAACAATATCGTAAAAGGCACCCAGCACCAGGTGGCAGGCAAACGTGGCCTCGAGAAGAATAAGGAGCAGCTCAAGATGCTGTTCTTCAATCCCGGACAAAAAATACCGGGCATTCCGTTCATCGGCGACAAGCTGGATGTGTTCGACAAGGATATAGCCCGTCGCTACCAGTATTCCATCGACACCGCCGACCTGCATGGACAGCCCTGTTATGTATTTCGGATAGAGCGCAGGCCCGACCTCAGTGCTTCCGAAAGGGGCGATGTCGTGTTCGACAATATCACCACCTGGTTCAACCAGAAGACCATGGAGATCATCGGCCGTAACTACGATCTGAGCTACGATGCCGGCGTGTATGATTTCGACGTACACATGAAGGTGGAAATGAAAAAGGTCGGCGATTACCTGGTGCCCTATACCCTGAGCTATAAAGGCAACTGGCACCTGCTGTTCAAGGGAAGGGAGCGGGGCGTGTTTACGGCGACTTTGTATGACTTTAATATTCCCTGACCTCACCCCGGAACCCCCTCCCCGGGGGCTTACCCTTTAAGAAACAGAGATCGGACTTCAAAGCAAGAGCAAACGAAGAGCGAGCACTGAGACCTCTGCGAAACGCTTCGTGATCTCGTCGTTAAAACAGCCCATTCAGAAGCCCGTACAGCATCCGACTGCTCTGCCGGCACCACTAACTTAGCTCTTCCACAGTAAGCGGCACCGGAGAGGGCAGGGGTGAGGTCACTCGAGCTCCCTGCCCTTGGCATACCTCCGCCACTTTTCCAGCACCGCTGCTATATCTTCCGGCAGCTCCGTTTCAAAAAACATTTCCTTGCCGGTGGTGGGGTGCGTAAAGCCCAGGGTCTTGGCATGGAGGGCTTGCCTTGTACAAAGCTTAAAGCAGTTGTCGACAAACTGCTTGTATTTGGTATACACGGTGCCGCTCAGGATGCGGTCGCCGCCGTAGGTATCGTCGTTGAAAAGGGTATGGCCGATATGTTTCATGTGCACGCGGATCTGGTGGGTGCGGCCGGTTTCGAGCACGCATTTTACCAGTGTCACATAATTGAAACGTTCGAGCACCTCGTAGTGTGTGATGGCCTCTTTGCCATGGTCGCCCTCGGGATAGGCAGCAAAGAGCTTGCGGAAACGCAGGTTGCGCCCCACATGGGCCACGATGGTGCCCGAGTCCTGCTCTACGTTACCCCATACAAGGGCCCGGTATTCGCGTTTCACGGTATGATCGAAAAACTGTTTGGCCAGGTGGCGCATGGCTACATCCGTCTTGGCCAGCACCAGCAGTCCGGAGGTGTTCTTGTCGATCCGGTGCACCAGTCCGAAGCGGGGCAGGGTGCTTTCGTCGAGGCCGGGGTTCTGTTGTTTGAGGTAATACGACACCCCGTTCAGCAGGGTGCCGCTGTAGTTGCCGCTGCCGGGGTGCACGACCATACCGGCCGGCTTGTTGATGATCATGATATCGGCATCTTCGTAGACGATGTTGAGCTCCATCGGCTCTGGAACCACATCGGTGCTTTCCGGCGTTGAGTCGGAGTAAACGACGATCTGGTCGAAGGGCTTGATCTTGTAGTTCTGTTTCACCTCCTTGCCATTGACCAGCACCATGCCCACGTTGATGGCCTGCTGTAACTTGTTGCGGGTAGCCCCCTCGATGCGGCCCATCAGAAACTTGTCGATCCGCAGCGGCTCCTGTCCCTTGTCGATGGCAAAGGTGAAGCGCTCGTACAGCTCGTCGCTGCTTTCGTTATGGTCCTGAAGATTTGTCTCGTCACTAGTCATGCGGGGCAAAAGTACGCTTCGCGTTTGGCAAGTGAAAGAACGCAGAGTAATTATCCGTTTTAGGGGTTACGCGCATTTGCCGCAGTATCCCGGGTAATCATAACCGATTTCAAGAAACCTGCAGCCTGTGCTGCAGCATGCTGGATTCCTGCTCTTCCGTCGCCAACGGCGATCCAGTCCGTATTTTTGCCATATGCCCGATCAGCAACCCGTCATTTTCCAGGACCTCGGCCATATGCCCTACAAGGATGCCTGGGAATACCAGGAGCGCCTCCTCCACCAGAACCTGGAAGTAAAGTCGGTGGTGCATCGCTCCGCCGAACCGATCGACCCTGCCACCCTGCCTACGAAACACTACCTGCTGTTCGTGGAGCATCCGCCGGTGTATACACTCGGCAAGAGCGGAAGGATGGAAAATGTGCTGATCGGGGAGGAAGAGCGCACCGAGAAAGGCATCGAGTTTTATCAGACCAACCGCGGCGGCGACATTACCTTTCACGGACCCGACCAGGTGGTGGGCTATCCGATACTGGACCTGGAAAAATTTTATACCGATATCGGCAAGTACCTGCGTGCGCTGGAGGATGTCATCATCCTTACCCTGGAAGAATACGGCATTGCAGCGGGCCGCTCCGCCGGCGAAACCGGCGTGTGGATCGACGCACAGGTGAAGGGCCGCGAACGGAAGATCTGCGCGATGGGTGTGCGCTGCAGCCGCTGGGTGACCATGCATGGCTTTGCGCTCAACGTAAATACCGATCTCTCTTACTTCAATCACATCATTCCCTGCGGTATCGTCAACAAAAAGGTCACTTCCATCCGGGAGGAACTGGGCCGCAGCGTGCCGATGGAGGAAGTTAAAGAGAAACTGAAGGCGAACTTCTGCAAGGTGTTCGATGCAGTAATTCAGGAGGAGGCCTAGGTGCTTTGGAAATACTCAATATGCAATACGCAATGGTCACTTTTCAAGGATGGCCGGTGCGTCTAATGCTCCTTGAAAGTTGAACATTGAAAATTAATCTAACTGCTGCTCAGGGCTTCAGGAAGAATTTGTTTCGCTCCACCAGCCGCTTATCGTCGTACAGTTCGAAGAAGAACCAGCCGCTGTGGTGGAAGTTGGCTTTGTCGAGCGTCAGTTCCTTTTCGCTAAGGGATGGGATCTCCAGGATCAGTTCGGTGTTGTCATAAAACTTGATGGAGTATTCTCTCCCCGGCGCGTCCGGCAGGCGGATCAGCACATTACCGTCGAGGCCGGAGAAAATTCGTTTCGAGGGTATCCACTCCGGCTTTTTGACCTCCTTCGGAAGTGTGGCTTTGACGACGACCGTGTCTTTAGCCGTTACCCGCAAAGTGTCGCGGTTTACGATCAGCAGGGTATCGCGGTTGCGCACGAAAATGGAATCCTTGTATTTGTACGGAATGTCGCGGGCGCCGATTACGAGGCGGGGCGCAACTGCCAGCGCAGGAGACCGGAGTTTGGTGGTATCCGGTCGTTTTGCTTTGGTAAAGTAATAAGTGCCGCCCTCCATCGCATAAAAGATGCGGTAAAACATCCGGTCGTTGGGCGCTTTGGTGTCGGTAAAGCCATTCTGAACCGACTTCGGATCGGCAAGCGAGATGATGGTTTTGTAGATTCCCAGGCTGTCGGCCGAACGCTGGATTGAGATCTGGGCGATGTTCTGAAAAGGATTGATCCACCCGATAACGATCCGGTTATTGCCGGCATTGCGAACCCTGAACCCGGGCAGCGCTTCCTGGGCGGCAACCTCGAACAGGGTGGCAGCGGCAAACAGCAGCAAAAGGAGCAGACGTTTCACCATCAGAGCGGAAGTAAGGCTGCAAATATAGCCGGGGCCGGCATTCGGGTCAGAACATTAACGTTCCGGCCGGAAGCGAGCGGTTGCCCTGGAGGCCGCCCGTGTGTACGAGCAACACCCGGCTTCCTGAAGCGAAGTGCCCCCGGCGTATCAGCTGGTCGGCAGCATAGAACAGTTTACCGGTATATACGAAGTCGGAGGGGATGCCCGTTTCTTCATACCAGTGGTTCATGAAGCGGAGCAGCGCGGGCGTATGCCGGGCATAGCCGCCTTCTTCGAAACCTGATTTTATGTGCAGCCGGGCACGCAGTTCTGGCGGCAGGAGCCGGGCTGTCTCTTCCCGGAGACCGGCATGCCGGAGCACGGCAATGCCGCTGCAATCGGTTTCAGGAGGAAAACCCGTTATCAGTCCGGCCAGCGTGGTGCCCGTGCCGCAGGCCACCAACACATGGCTGTAGGTGCCGGTAGCGGCCTGGCGCGCAATGAGAGCAGCGCCCGCACAGCCTTCAGGGCCATAACCACCTTCAGGTACGATAAGCGTATTGGTAGGAGGGAACCCCTGAAGGACTTCCGGCGGAATGATCCGGGCGGCATAATCGGAACGGCTAACAAAAAAAAGCCGGAGCCCCAGGGCTGCGGCGTCGGTCAGGGTACGCGACAACTGCTGGGGCCGCTCACCGCGAACGATGGCTCCGGCTTTTAGTCCGGCTTCGCGGCAGGCGGCCGCCGTAGCCAGCAGGTGGTTCGACCAGGCGCCACCGAAGGTCAGAACCGCTTGCTTTCCTTCTTGTTCGGCTCGCTGCAGATAGCGGTGCAGCTTGAACCATTTATTGCCCGACACGAGGGGATGCAGCTCATCCAGCCGCAACACGGAGACCTCCACGCCATAGGGGTGGTACAGATTTTTAAGCGGCAGGGTCCGGATGTGGGAAAGCGGCAGCTCCATGATTTGCGGGGCCTGAAAGTAGTACATTCGCCAACGATTTAGTCAAATTCAATGAATACGTCGATGAAACCAACCTTAGTAATCATGGCGGCCGGCATGGCCTCCCGGTATGGCAGTATGAAGCAGATCCAGCAGTTCGGACCCAGCGGGGAAACGATCATGGACTACTCCATCTTTGATGCCATCCGCGCCGGCTTTGGAAAAGTAGTGTTTATCATCCGCCGCGATTTCGCGGAGGATTTCAAGAATATTTTCGAGCCCAAGTTGAAGGGCCGCATTGAAACGGAGTATGTGTTCCAGGACATGGACGCCTACCTCGACGGCTACCAGGCTCCCGAAGAGCGCAAGAAACCCTGGGGCACCTCGCATGCCATTCTCTGCGCCCAGACGGCCGTTACGGGTCCATTTGCGGTGATCAACGCCGATGATTTCTATGGCGCCGACGGCTTCGTGAAGGCCGCTGAGTTTTTGAATGGCGAGTGCCGCCCCGACCTGTATGCGCTGGTGGGCTACCAGCTGAACAAAACCCTGTCAGAGAACGGCTCCGTAAGCCGGGGCGTTTGCCAGGTCGACGGCGAAAGAAATCTGGTGGCCATCAACGAACGCCTGAAGATCTACCGCAAAGACGGGCCGATGGTATCCGAAGAGCCAGATGGTTCTTTCTTCCCGCTTGAAGAGCATACCCGTGCTTCCATGAATTTCTGGTGCTTTCATCCTTCACTGTTTCCTTTTTTGCAGGAAGAGTTCAAGACCTTCCTGCAACAGCAGGGACAGGATCCCAAGGCCGAGTTCCTGATTCCTTATTCCTGCGACCGGTTCATCAAGACCGGCAAAGGCAACATCCGGGTGCTGGAAACGTCCGCTGAGTGGTTCGGCGTTACGTATAAGGAAGATGCGCCGGTGGTGACCGCAAGCGTCAAGCGCCAGGTCGACAGCGGTGCGTATCCGGGCAATCTGTGGGAATAATTGAACAGGGATTAAGGAGCAAGCCCGGAGAAGGCAATCGCAGAAAAAGGATAATAAAATGCAGAAGGGAGTTTAGCTGTTCTTCTTTCAGAACTTCTAGACTCCCTTCTTCGTTCCTTGTTCCTTATTCTCCAGTCCCTAGCTCACCTTCACCATGTATACATACTCCTGGATCTTCTTCACCTGCTGGGTGCGGTCCATACCGCGGAGGGTAGATTGCACGGGCGCCTTTACACGCTGGTAGCTGGTGTCGTTCTTTCGCAGCTGTGCGAGGGCCTGGTGAATATACTTCGATTGGGTGGCGAAGACGACGCCTTCCGCATTGTTCTGTTTCTGGCGGAGTACGCCGATGATTTCGCCGTTTCGGTTGATGATGGGGCCACCGCTGTTGCCCGGGTTGGCTGCGATGGCGATCTGGCAGGATAGCGTATCGCCGTTGTAACCCGTACGGGCCGCCAGGTAGCCCTCGCCGTAAACGACATCATTACGCGGGAATCCCAGGGTAAATACGGGTTCCGCAATTTCGGCCGTCGTCTTTTTCAAAGCATAGGGCAGGGGGCCGGGTGCTTTAAATGCCGGGTCTTCGATCCGGAGGATGGCCAGGTCGCGCCCGGCATCCGAGAAAACGACCGTAGCGGGATAGTCACGTCCCTCGCTGCTCTGCACCGCAATGTTGCGGGCCTGGCTCACGATGTGGGCGCTCGTAACGAGTAGTCCACGTGTGTCGATCAGGAAGCTGGTGCCGCCTGTTTTATAAACGACCGGTGCGCTTTCACTGCCGGCCGGCGCCGATTCAATTTTGGTTTTGACGTCATGGAGCACCCGGTCCTGCTCGCGGTTCTGCCGCTCCAGTTTGTTGATCTGGCGGCTCAGTTCCACCACATCGCGGCTGGAGGCCGGACGGCGGGGCGACACCGACCAGACCAGTGCTGAAATAGCCACGGCCGTGATCCCGGCAATTGACGCAGCGATGGCGGCCGTGCGCTTGTAGCGTTGAAACAGGTAACGCACCCGGGCGCCACCCTGCAGCCGGGGCGATTCGATCTGTCCTTTTTCGGCCAGGTCGAGGTGCACCTCGTTCAGGAGGTTCCGGAACTTCCTGCCATCATCGAAACGATGTAGCTGTTGCAGGAAAAAAGTATGCTCCACCACCATCTGGTCGATCTCGGGGTTGCTTTTGCGCAATCCCTCGAACCACACGCGTTCATCGGGCTTCATTTGTCCGTTGATATAGCGTTCCACCGCATCCAGCAAATTCAGATCATCCATAGCGCTACAGACCGTTTTTATATTGCGAAAAGAAAATTTTCTTCAGCCGCATCAGACATTTGTATTTCTGCGTTTTGGCATTGTCGGCATTGGTGTATCCGAAGGAGGCCGCGATCTCCTGCATACCTTTCTTTTGCAGGTAGAAAGCCTCCAACAGGCTCCGGCAGGGCTCCCCCAGTCCGAGCATCGCTTTTTCCATGAGTTCGAACTCCTGGTTGCGCTGCTCGTGGATTTCGAGGTCGTCTTCCACCGGCACCGTTTCGATCAGGGCCTCACTGGCCTGGTAACGGTTCTGATGGAGCAGCCGTTTCAGCCACAAACGCCGGCTGACCGAATAGATATAGGTCTTCAGCTGGCAATGCAGCTCAAAGCCCCCGGCGCTTACCTTCTCGTAAAGCACCATCAGCGCTTCCTGGAAGATGTCTTTCGCATCGTCGGCGGTCCCGTTGTTATTGATCACCAGCGCCTGCACCATATTATAATGCTCACGGTAAATCGTTTCGATCGCCTTACGATCGTTCCGGGCCAGTCCCTCCAAAAGATTCGTTTCGTTGAACGCTGCCTTCACCAATTCCGGGTTTAATACCAAAATTTAAAAATAGTAACCCGGTGCTGCTGTTAAAAAAAAATTTACCCGGGCCGGGTTACCTTCTGCTCATTCGGGTATTAATCTCCAAACGAAACCTACCATTCATGAAAAAGATCATTCTTTTTACCCTGGCCGCCGGCCTTATCGCTTCCTGCAACAGCGGGGGTGAGAATACCGGAGATACCGTTAAAGATTCCACTGTCAAGGCGATCGATTCTCTGGGAGATGCCCGGATGGATTCACTGGAGCAAGCAACCGACAGCCTGAAGGAAAAGACAGAAAAGACGTTTGAAAAAACCGATTCGGCCAACCGCGCACTTGCTGATTCCGCCGCTAAAAACAAATAAATCGGAATCCAGGGCCCGCCGGCCCCTGCGCCGATTCCCGACCGGCTTCGGCGTCTGAAAAACAGATTTAATCTTTTACCCCATAAACAAAAACAAACAACAACATGAAAAAGATCCTCGTAATGCTGGCCGTTGCCGCTTCGATCACTGCCTGCAACAGCAACAGCGACACCAAAGACACCACAACTGATACTCCGGCTACGGCTGCCCCCGCTACGGTGGACACACCCGCTACGGCTGCTCCCGCGGTTGATTCGCCTGCTACCGTTGCGCCTGCTGGTGACACGGCTGCTACGGCTGCTCCCGCCACTTCAGCTCCCGCTGGCCACTAAGAGCGGAGCTTGCCGTTACCTAAAGAGTTTATTCATATGGCAAGCAATCGAACGGCCCTCCTGTCAAGGAGGGCTTTGTTTTTAACAGGTAATTTTTAACACGTAATCGTCAATAATCAGTGCCGCCAGGGCCTTGCCGAAAGGTTCTGAAGCTCATCCTTGTGCTTCTTTTCCCCGCCTGTTTCCTGTTAATCATTGCCCATTACGTATTATTCATCTTCTATCCTCGTCTTCCGGCCTACCTTTGCCGGATAAACAACAATACTCTCAGAATGACATTTGACGCGCTTGGCCTTCAGGAATCGCTCCTGAGCGCCGTCCAGGAAATGGGCTTTACCCAACCCACACCGATACAGGAAAAAGCCATTCCTGTACTGCTCTCCGGAACCAAAGACCTGATTGGTCTTGCCCAGACCGGGACCGGCAAAACAGCGGCCTTCGGTCTGCCCCTCCTTCAGCTCATGGATGCGGAGCAACGTCATCCGCAGGCATTGGTGGTTTGCCCCACCCGCGAACTGTGCATGCAGATCGTGAATGAACTTGAAATTTTCAAAAAGCACCTGCGTGGTGTTCATGTGGTTGCCGTATACGGCGGTACCTCCATCTCCCAGCAGATCCGTGACATCCGCCGGGGCGTACAGATCGTGGTGGCCACCCCCGGCCGTCTCATCGACCTGATCGAGCGCAAAGCCATTAACCTCGAAGAGATCTCCTACGTAGTACTCGACGAAGCCGACGAAATGCTTTCCATGGGTTTCCAGGAAGATATCGAGTTCATCCTCCAGAATACGCCGAAACGCAACAGTACCTGGCTGTTCAGTGCCACCATGCCTCCCGAAATCCGCCGGGTAACGAAGCGCTATATGAAAGAGCCCTTCGAGATCACCGTCGGAACCAAGAACACCGCCAACAAAAATATTGACCACCAGTTTTGCGTAACCACTGCGCAGCACCGTTACGAAACCCTGAAGCGGATCATCGACTTCAACCCCGGGATGTACGGGATCATCTTTACCCGCACCAAGGCCGATGCCCAGGAGATTGCCGAGAAGTTGACCCGCGAAGGCTATGATATCGATGCCCTGCATGGCGACCTCTCCCAGGGGCAGCGGGATAAGGTGATGGACGAATTCCGCGAAAAGACCCTCCAACTGCTCATCGCTACCGACGTGGCAGCCCGGGGCATTGATGTGTCCGGGATCACGCATGTGATCAATTACGAGCTCCCCGACGACGTGGAGGTCTATACGCACCGTTCAGGCCGCACGGGACGGGCCGGTAAAACCGGGGTCTGTCTTTCTATCGTACATATGCGCGAATCGTTCAAAATCAAGCAGATCGAGCGAATGGTGCAGGTGCCTTTCCACAAGGTGGAGATACCCACCGGAAAGGACGTCTGCCGCAAGCAGTTCTTCTACTTCATGGACAAGCTCGTGCAGGCCGATATCAGCCATGGCGACTATGCCACCTACATTCCGATGCTGCAGGAGAAGTTTGCGGAAATGAGCAAGGAAGAAGTGCTGCAGCGCGTGGCCGCCCTCGAGTTCGACCGCTTTCTTCGCTATTACGAAAACGCCGAAGACCTCAACCTGCGCCAGAGCGACCGTCGCGACGACCGCAGGGAACGCACACCCGATGGTCGCGCCGACCGCAAAGACAAAAAGTTCGCCGCATCCAATGGCGATATGGTGAAACTTTTTGTGAACCTGGGCACCAAAGACGGTTTCTACAAGGCTTCTTTCCTCCAGTTCATTCTTGACCTGAGCGAACTGACGAAGGACGCACTGGGCCGCATCGATCTCAAGGAGCTCAATACCTGGCTGGAAGTGGACCGCAGGGTCGCCCAGCAGATGATCCGCGCTATCGACGGCAAGAAGTTCAAGGGCCGCCGGATCCGGATGAACGAAGCGGACTCCGTCAGGAAGTAGGCCGGAAGCCCCGATGTGAACTTTCTAATGTCTGGCGGAGGATGCATCCTATCTTCTGCCAGACATTTCACTTTATGAGCTGGAAATCTATGATTGACCTCAAGAAAGCACTGGACAAGCGTCCACTGATCATTTCTGGTCCCTGCAGCGCCGAAACCCCGGAGCAGGTGCTGGAAACGGCGCGGCGCCTGGCCGCAACCGGGCGCGTAGACGTGCTTCGTGCCGGTATCTGGAAACCCCGTACGCGTCCCGGATCTTTTGAAGGCGTAGGTGGCGTTGGCCTGCAATGGCTGACGGCGGCGCGTGCGGAAACGGGTTTGCCCGTCACCGTTGAAGTGGCCACCGGCCGGCAGGTAGAAGAGGCTCTTGCCGCCGGTATCGACATTCTCTGGATCGGCGCCCGCACCACCGTAAATCCGTTTAGTGTGCAGGAGGTGGCCGACGCCCTCAAAGGTGCGTCCGTGCCGGTGTTGATCAAGAATCCGGTCAACCCCGACATCGAACTGTGGGTAGGGGCCGTGGAGCGGATCGCTGCCGCTGGCATCAGCCAGATCGGACTCATCCACCGCGGGTTTTCCTCCTTCGGCAACACTGTTTACCGCAATGCGCCGATGTGGCACCTGGCCATCGAAATGCGCCGCCGTCATCCCGAACTGCTCCTGGTCAACGACCCCTCGCATATCTGTGGCCGTCGCGACATTCTCGAGGAAGTGGCGCAGAAGGCCATCGATCTCGGTTTTGACGGCATCATGCTCGAAAGCCATATCGACCCCGATAATGCCTGGAGCGACGCCAAACAGCAGATCACGCCCGAACGTTTCTCCGAAATGCTCGATCATATGACCTGGCGCCAGGCTTCCGGCGATCCCGAAACCATCTCGGAGCTGGAGCGGCTCCGCGATAAGATCGACCATATCGACGACGAACTGCTGCAGCTTCTTTCGCAGCGCATGAAGATCGCCGATGCCATTGGTTTGGTAAAGAAGGAGCATAATATCTCCATCCTGCAAACGCGCCGCTGGAACGAGATCCTCGAGCGGGCCTACCGCCGTTCAGAGGCGCTCGGCCTGGGCCAGGACTTCCTGACCCGCTATTTCGATGCGGTGCACCTCGAAAGTATCAACCACCAGACTAAAGTTTTTAATAGCTGATGATCCGAAAGAAAATCCGTTTCAGCTCGGCCCGTGTTAGCTGCGTATTTGAAGGCAGCATGCGGCAGTTGAAAGAGTTTGCCGACCCCAAAACGGCCGTGCTGCTCACCGACGAGCATGTTTTTGACGCTCATGCCGCCCGTTTCAAGGGCTGGAACACCATTGTGCTCAGGCCGGGCGAGGCCTACAAGGTGCAGGCCACCGTTGATTCCGTTATCGGCCAACTCATCGAAATGGGTGCCGGCCGCGCTACCACCCTGATTGGCGTGGGCGGCGGCGTGATCACCGACCTCACCGGTTACATCGCATCCGTATTTATGCGGGGATTGCGCTTCGGCTTCGTGCCGACCACACTTCTGGCCCTGGTGGATGCTTCCATCGGCGGTAAGAACGGCATCGATGTGGGCGTTTACAAGAATATGGTCGGAACGATCCGTCAGCCCGATTTTATCCTGCACGACCTCGCGTGGCTTCAAAGCCTGCCCGAGGCAGAATGGCGCAGTGGTTTTGCCGAGATCATCAAACATGCCTGTATTGCCGACGGGTCGATGTTCCGCGCTCTGGAGGCGGCTGACCTGACGGTATACCAGCAAAAGAAGAAGCAGCTGGCTGCCCTCGTGCAGCGTAATGCGTTGCTCAAAATCAAAGTGGTGCAGTCCGATGAATTCGAACTGGGCCAGCGGCGCCTGCTCAATTTCGGGCACACGCTGGGGCATGCCCTGGAGAATCAGTATGAGCTGACGCACGGCCAGGCGATATCGATCGGGATGGCTTTCGCTGCAAGGCTCTCACAGCAACGGACCGGGTTCCGCCAGCCGCAGCGCGTAGTGGACCTGCTCGACCGTTATGGCCTGCCCACCGATGCCCGCTACAAGAAAGAGAAAGTGCTGCACCTGCTCGCGGGCGATAAGAAAAAGGAGGGAGACAGCATACGGTTTATCCTGCTGCAGCGCATCGGACGAGCCCTGATCGAACCCATTCCGCTGAAAGAACTCAATGAGCTGATCTGATGCAAGCCACTGTTCATCCTTCCGGATTTACCGGTATTTATACGGCACCCGCATCCAAAAGTGCGATGCAGCGTGCCTGCGCTGCGGCCTTGTTGCGGAGGGGGACGACCCAACTCCGGCAACCCGGGCGCTCCGAGGACGACCAGGCGGCGCTTGATATCATTTCGCGGCTGGGCGCCACCGTTACCGATGAAGGCGATCAGATTCGTGTCGTTTCCGGAGGTGTATGCCCCCGGCAGGATGTACTTCACTGCGGGGAGAGCGGGCTTTCGGTTCGTATGTTCACCCCGCTGGCAGCGCTTTCCGGCCGCGAGCTGACCATTACCGGCTCCGGCAGCCTGCTGAAGCGTCCGGTTGGCTTTTTCGATGAAGTGCTGCCGCAACTTGGCGTACGCTGCCTTAGCACGGGCGGATTGCTTCCCCTCAGCATCCGGGGCCCTTTGCGCCCCGCCGACATAACGATCGACGGCTCGCTGTCCTCGCAGTTCCTGACCGGCCTGCTGATGGCATACGCGGCGGCCGGCGCCTCCGGCGTTACGATCCGCGTGGAAGACCTGAACAGCCGTCCCTATATCGATCTGACCCTGGCCGTGCTGCGCGACTTCGGGCTGAAAGTGCCTCGCAATGACAACTATGAGGCCTTTGTATTCGGTCTGGAAGCACCACCTCCGGCTTCGGGTAGCCTTACTTATACCGTCGAAGGCGACTGGAGCGGCGGCGCTTTCGGACTGGTGGCCGGCGCCCTTTGTGGCCCCGTAGAAATACGGGGTCTGGACCTTTTCAGCGAGCAGGCCGACAAAGCCATCCTGCAGGCCCTGATGCAGACCGGTTGCCGCCTGAGCATCCGGCCTGATGTCATCGAGATCGCCAATCCTCTTCCGGGGGGCAAAGGCCTTCAGCCGTTTCATTTCGATGCCACACAATGCCCCGACCTTTTTCCTCCGCTGGTGGCCCTGGCTGCCCATTGTGCGGGAACTTCCGTCATCGAAGGCGTCGGGCGCCTGGCACACAAGGAAAGCAACCGCGCCCTTACCCTTCAGGAAGAGTTCGGCCGGATGGGGGTAACCGTAGCATTGCATGATGACCTCATGATCATCAGGGGTGGTAAGGGCCCGCGCGCAGCTGTTGTTTCCTCGCGGCATGACCACCGGATCGCCATGTCCTGCGCCATTGCCGCGCTTCGTGCCGATGGGCCCGTTGTTGTGAACGACGCGGAAGCCGTCGGGAAATCGTATCCACAGTTCTGGGCGCACCTGCAGCAAGCAGGTGCATCGGTATCTTTGTCCGGAAATTAAGCGCATGAACCAGTTCGGTCGCCTGTTCCGTGTATCCATTTTCGGAGAATCGCATGGTCCCGCCGTGGGCATCACCATCGACGGGGCCCCGGCCGGGTTGCCTTTGTCGGCCGAAGATTTTGTTGCCGATATGGAGCGGCGAAAGGGAGGCCTGCAAAAAGGTACCACGCTCCGCCAGGAAGCCGATGTACCGCAGTTTATCAGCGGCCTGTTCAATGGCTTTGCCACCGGCGCACCCCTGACCCTGCTGTTTCCGAATGCCAATACCCGCTCGGCTGACTATGAAAAGCTGCGCTCCATTCCCCGTCCCGGCCATGCCGACTTTGTAGCTTCAAAGAAGTTCGGTGGATTCGAAGATTACCGTGGTGGCGGTCATTTCAGCGGCCGGCTGACGGCCTGCCTGGTTGCTGCCGGTGTGGTGGCGAAGAAGATGCTCGCTCCGCTCCAGGTTGAAGCGAAGTTGGTGGAGGTGGGCGGACTGACGGATATTGAGCTGGGACTGCAGCGGGCGATCGATGCAAAGGATTCGGTAGGGGGGATCGTGGAATGCCGCGTCGGCGGTCTGCCCATCGGCCTCGGTGAGCCCTTCTTCGACTCCGCAGAATCGCTGCTGGCGCATGCCGTATTCAGCATTCCGGCCATCAGGGGCATTGAATTCGGTACCGGCTTTGCCGCCGCCCGCATGCTGGGCACCGAGCATAACGATGTGCTGCTGAATGGATCCGGTACGACGCAAACGAATCATGCGGGCGGCATCATCGGCGGCATCACCAATGGCAATGAGCTGGTGTTCCGCGTGGCGGTCAAGCCCACGTCTTCCACTCCCAAAGAACAAAGTTCCTGGAATCGCGCGTCGGACACGGTTGAAACCTTTTCGGTAAAGGGGCGCCATGATCTTTGCATCGCGCTCCGGGTGCCTCCGGTGCTCGAGGCCGTGACGGCCTGCGTACTGGCCGACCTTCAGTTGCAACAGGCACAACCGTTTAAAACGTTTTCGTAATGCATCAACATCTTGTAAATGCCTCCCTGCAGGTGCTGCCGGTGGTGCAGGACCGACATCCTTACGATTGGGTTGATGAAGCTATCGAAGTAATCAAGGCATCCGGTATTGCCTGTGAAGTAGGACCTTTTGCCACGGTGCTGGAGGGGAGCTACGAGCAAGTGATGGGCGTATTTCATGCCGTTAACGAACACCTGCAACAGCGCGGCTGCAAGGAATGGATACTCAACTTTCAGTTCCAGGCCAGGGCCGATGGCCCCATCACCGGAGATGAGAAAACAGAGAAGCACCGGTGAAGGTGACATACAAGATGTAGCATTTTGAGTGTTTAAGGTGGTGCCCGAAGCGTTCAGCTATTTGCGTTTCTTTCCTAATTGGCGGAATTTCAGATCGAGCACTTCGTAGTTACGGTCGTTCGGCCAGTAGAAATGCCACCATTCGGTAGGTAGCACGGCGAAGCCCTCCCTTTCCATGGCCTTGCGCAGGAGCTGCCGGTTTTGCAGCACCTTTTCCGGAAGGGCAGTGAAATCGCTGTGAGCCGTGTCGGTGAAGTTGTCGAATCCCGTGCCCATGTCGAGCGGCTGGCCGGTTCGCCGGTCGATCAGCGTCAGATCTACGGCAAGGCCGCGGTTATGTCCGGAGCCTTTGGCCGGATGCGCCACATAGCGTTCGTCGCCCACCAGTTCCCACATCAGGCGTGTGGCCTCGTGCGGCCGGTAGGCATCGAAGATCAGGAGGCCCAGACCGAGGCTTTCGAGGCTGTCCTGAACCCTTGCCAAAGCACGTGCGGGCTGGTCGCGGAGAAAGGTGAAGCGGGTGCGGGCGGGGTACAGCCGCCGGCCGGTGAAATTGCCGGTCGTGGCATATCGGAGGTCATAAACGAGACCGGGCGCTAAAGAACGCAGTTCTACAATCTTTTTCAGCGGATCTGCCGACACCTGACGGTGGTAGCTTTCCGGTGTCGTCGTTAAACCGGATATTTGCCCCTGGCAAGGCACCGAAAGCGGCATTATTGTTGTTAACAGCAGGCCCGGCCGGAACCACCACCTTCTGTCATTCTTAATTCCTTGCATAACCGAACCGTTCATGAAGCGCAGGTCAATTTCAGCTTTTTTCCTCATTCTGCCTGCGGCGCTGCTTCTTGTTTTTTCGCAGGAGTCGTGCCGGGAGAAGAAGCCGCATCGCCACCTGGGCGAAAAAGTGGTGGTGCAGCGCCCGGAGGAACTGAAGCAGACGGTAACCGATGTCATTGAATCGGCGCTCGAGGATGCCGTGTCCGCCAGCCACGACAGCCGCAGTTTTCCTTTTGCCAATAACTCCCTGATGCAGGAGTTGTATCGCCGGCGACAGTTTGCCCCGATGTGGACCCGCGACAGCAGCTGGCTGTCTGAGGGCGAGCGCCTGCTGCAACTCCTGCGCACGGCCCGCTGCTATGGTTTGTTCCCGGAAGACTACCGGAGCCGGCACCTGGATAGCCTGCACCGGCGTACGCGCTTCGACACCAGCCGGAGCACCCGCCTCAACGCCGCATTGTGGGCGGAAGCCGACCTGTACCTTACGTCGGCATTGCTGGAACTGGCTACCGACCTTCGGGCCGGGCGTTTGCAGGCCGACAGTACGCGCATGCGTGACTCTTCACTGAATCTTACCTTTTACAGCAAGGTGCTCGACAGCTTCCGCATACAGCCGGTAGACAGTTTTACCCGTTGGCTCGAGCCGCGCTATCCGGCCTATCATGAACTGAAAACAGCCCTGCAACGGTTCCTGGAGAAAGCCCGCTTCCGCCGTTACACCCGCCTGGATGCGAAAGATAGCCTGCGCCTTCCGGCGCTGATCCGCAAGCGCCTGGCCGAAGATTCCCTGTTTGCCGGGGAGGGATTGACCGATTCGGCTGCGCTGGCCGCTGTCCTAAAAAAATACCAGCGCCGGCAAGGACTCAAGCCCGATGGAAAGGTCAGTCCGGAGCTGATTCAAAGCCTGAATCGCAGCGACTGGGATAAGTTCGAGATCATCGCCCTGAACCTGGATCGCTACAAGCAATTGCCGCCCCTGCCTGCCGAATTTATCTGGGTGAATATTCCGACGTACCAGCTGCAGGTGTTCCGGGCCGACACCGTTTCGTTTACCACGCGTGTGGTGGTCGGAAAGCCCGAAACCCGGACGCCGGTGCTGGCGAGCGCCATCAACAATATGATGACCTACCCTCAGTGGACCATCCCACCGGGCATCATTGCAAAAGAGATTCTTCCCGCCTTGCAGCGCGATCCCGGCTACCTGGCGCGCAAGGGCTACAGTTTGCTCGACTCCAACCGCAACGAAGTAGATCCGCGCACGGTGAAATGGTCGCGGTACAAAAAGGGCATTCCTTATAAGGTGGTTCAGGGCAGCGGCGACGACAATGCGCTGGGTGTTCTGAAATTCAATTTTCCCAATAAATTCTCGGTTTACCTCCACGATACCAACCAGCGTGGCTTCTTTGGCCGCAGCAAGCGTGCCCTCAGTCATGGCTGCGTGCGCGTGGAGAACTGGCATGGACTGGCCACGTACCTGCTTGAGCGTGATTCGCTGTTGCTGGCGATGGATTCTGTGTCGAAAGCGAGGCCCGTGCCGGTTGATTCGCTCAACAGCTGGCTTGCACAGAAAAAGCGCAAATGGATTCCCCTTCGCCGGACCCTGCCGGTATTTCTCCGCTACATTACTTGTGTGGGCAGGGATGGAAGTTTGCTCTTTTATGAAGATATTTATGGAGAGGATCGCCGGCTCCGACAGGCATGGCTGACCCGGAAATAACTGCTTATGGTGCGTTTGCTGCTCCTTTTATTGCTGCTATCCGTCCCTGGCCTATCCGGCCGGGCGCAAACGGTGGAAAGCGATACGGCAGGAATGGAAACCGGTCAGCCCGGACTGACGATCAGCGCCCTGAAACCACTTTACGGGATTGCCAGTTATTATGCGGAGAAATTCAACGGCCGCCCCACGGCTACCGGTGCCCGTTACAACGGCCGGAAGTTCACGGCAGCCTGCAACCGGCTGCCCCTGGGTAGCTGGATCCGGGTAACGAACCTGCGCAACCGGCGGGTGGTGATCGTGCAGGTCAACGACCGCCTGCATCCAAAGAATAAGCGGGTCGTCGATCTTAGCCGTATCGCGGCAGAACGGCTCGGATACATCGGAACCGGCCTTACGCCGGTAAAGGTGGAACTGCTGACAAGAAGGGCCGGTTAAGCGATCTGATTTGCATAAATAATTTCTCTATTTCCCTAACGACCCTTTATTTTTGCCCCGTCTAACCAACATTAGCTTTATGAAGAAAATCCTGGTGACCATGCTGGCTATTGCCGGCGGTACGTGTGCCTTTGCCCAGCAAACCGAAAAGGGGGCTTACACGCGTCCGTCTGCTATCGGTGTCAGCTTGTTTTTCAATGACTATCTGACCCCTGCCCGCATCCGTGCTACCTCGTTTACCTCTGTTGTCAATAACAAACAGATCGCGCGTGTCCGCGAAATGGCACCGGGTATCGCCGTTCATTACTTCAAAGGACTGAACAACTACATCGACTTTGCCAGTTCGATCGGAGGTTCTTTCCCGAATATCGTCATGAAGAACGGAACTACCGTTTCAGACCCGAAGTTCCAGCTCGAAGGCGATGCATCGGTTCAGGTCAAGCTGTTCTCTGACCGCTACTTATTTACGCCGTATCTCACCGCCGGTATCGGCGCCAGCCTGTACGATGGTACCGCCGACGCGATTATGCCCCTGGGTATGGGCTTCAAGTTCAACCTGTTCAACGAAGCAGCGGTATTCGCCGACGGAACCTACCGGGTTGCCGTAACGGACCGCATGAACAATAACCACCTGGTTTTCCGTGTCGGTTTTGCCGGTAACCTGAAGCCGCGCAAGGAGAAGCCCCGCGTGGTGGAAACGCCCCGTCCGCCGGCCGATACCGACAGCGATGGTATCATCGATTCCATCGACCGTTGTCCCACCGTGCCCGGTATTGCGAAATACCAGGGTTGCCCCATCCCCGACACCGACAAAGAAGGTATCAACGATGAGGAAGATAAGTGCCCGACCGTTGCCGGTATCGCGAAGTACCAGGGCTGCCCCATCCCTGATACCGATAAGGATGGCTTCAACGACGAGCAGGATAAGTGCCCGACCGTTGCCGGTATTGCGAAGTACCAGGGCTGCCCGATTCCGGACACAGATAACGATGGCATCAACGATGAAGAAGACAAGTGCCCGACCCTTGCCGGCGTTCGTGAGAATAACGGTTGCCCCCCGGTGAAGCAGGAAGTGATTGCCCGCGCCACCAAAGACGCAAGTCGCCTCTTCTTTGCCACCGGTAGCGCGAAGCTGCTGAAGACTTCCGATCCGGCGCTGAACGACCTGGCCAAAATCATGGCCGAAGAGAAAGACCTGAAGCTCTATGTTGACGGCCATACCGACAACGTTGGCAAAGATGAATTCAACCAGAAGCTCTCTGAAGACCGTGCCGCTTCCGTTCGCGACGCGCTCGTTGCCAAAGGCGTTGACGCCAGCCGCATCATCACTCAGGGATACGGTGAAACGCAGCCGGTAGCTGATAACAAAACCGCAGCCGGACGTGCCAAGAACCGCCGTGTGGTTGTTCGTCCGAGCTACGAATAAGTGTTTAACCAAAACCAATACAAAGCGCCTCTTCGGAGGCGCTTTTTTATTTTCGGTACGGCATCAGCAGGAGGCCATCAGGGTTTTTTGAGCCAGCGGGCCCACCAGGGCAGCCGGTTCAGGCGCAAGGCCGCGTAGGGCTCCTCCCGGGCGCCAAAGGAACTGTAGAAGAAGGCCAGGTTACGGAAATCGCTGCCTTCAAAGTCAAGCAACAGCCTGCGGCCGGCATGGGCCCTTATGAAGGTGTCGATCAGCAGGTGGGAGGCACCGATGGTTCTCCCATTCGGGTGATTGCCGACCAGCAGGTAGTAGGCGCGGCGGTTGTCGAGCAGAAAGACTGCCGAGGCCAGCAGCTGTCCCTGTGCAGAGCGTATGCCATAGGTCTTTGCCTCGCCCCGCGCCTGCAGAAGCGCAAACAGACGGCCAAAGGCAGCCATACCGGCTTCGTCCTGCGCATGCGTTTGTGCCAGACTGGCGATTTCATGCAGGGGCGTTTCTTCTTCCGTCCGGCAACCAAGCTGCAGTGCCTTGCGGATGTTCCGGCGGATGTTCTCGCGGTAGCCACGCCGTAAATGTTCGTAGCCGGGCGCCAGGTCGAGCACATAGTTGGCGCGGCGGAACAGGGGAAATACCCCGCCGGCACCTTCGAATAGGTTTCCCGCATTCAGCGGAAAGTCGAGGTAGCGGAAGGAGGAGGGGATGGCTTCCAGGAAGGCCTGCAACTGCGCGGCATCGGGCCTTTCTGAAAACAGCCCCAGTTGGGCGGTCAAAAAGGGTTGATACAGATAGCGGATCCCTGCCTTGCTGCGCCCGGGGAGGGGAAAGATCGCATCGTAGTCTCCTGTTATCAATGCCTCCCATCCTGGGCACATGTGGTCCAGAAAGGCCGATTGCGCGTAAATGACACCATTGGCGCTGCGCCGTAAAGCGGCATCCCAGCGCACTTTGTCGATGGCCGGGTGCTTGAGGTAGCGAATGGGCGGGCGGAGCGTCATAGGGCAAGCGAGCGTTTGAAGATCTTTGTGGCGGTTTCGAGGTGGATGCTGAAGGTCATTGTTCTCCAGAAGCGGTTTTTAGGGTATACCGATCGTGTATAGTCGGTAAAGGCCCTGCTGTAGAACAGCGGGAAGTAAAGGTTCACCGCGCCCGCCGCCAGCGGAATATGAAGGCCGGCATCGAAGAGAAAACGGTCGGTTCCGGTCGCCTCGTTCCAGGCCCCGGAATAGGTGCCGATATCTGCGAAGACGTGTAAGGGGATTTTTACCGGGAACAGCGACAGCGGGTTGATGCCATCGGGCAGGCTGCTGTTGAAATTGATGGCCGCCAGCCAGTCGTCGCTCTGGCCGATAGGGTTTGCAAGCAAAGCGCTCCGGATCTTGAAGCCACCATCGCGGAGGGCAACCTGTTGCGCCGCCAGTCCCTCGAAGGCATTTCTTCCGGCAAAGTAATGACTGTAGGTGTAGTCTTCCTCGCCCCCGGCAGCACTCATGTTCAGGAAGAAACGTTGGGGGTATAGGCCGTTGGGGTAGCGGATCCGGTTCCGGTCATAGAAAAACTTGCCCGCAAACAGGCGAACCGACAGTCCACCTCCCGCCGCATAGTTGAAAAAATAAGTGCCTTCGGCCTGCAGGCGGGTGAAGAGACCGGAGAATTGCGCCTGCACCGAAAACTGGTAGGGATAAAGGGCGCGTTCGTTTTCCACGGAAAGCCGGAGCTGGTGGATGCTGTAGCGCACCGGTTCTTTCGAGACACGGACGCTGAAGCTGGTGTCGGCCCCATCGATCACGGTTTGTGTACGGTAGCGGAATGCTTCTTCACCAATAAAGAAGGACTTCCATTGAATGGCGTGTCGGAGCGGTATGCGCGGGTCGGGATGACGGAATTCCCATTCGATGCCGGGAATAAACCGGAAAAAACGGGCAGCCACGGGCGTACCCTTTTCGGTGCGGGCGTTGCGGTGCGAGAAGGTCAAAGCAGAAACGGAGGCCTGCCATTGCCGCGGGCGATCGCGGTGCCGTTGCGTCCAGGAGAGCCGCGCCAGTCCGTTCAACTGCCGGCTCCTCGTGGCATAGAGCGGCAGGGCCAGCACCTGGAAGCGCTTAGGCGGTAAGAGATGATTGGTAAATACCGCACCCGCCATCAGTCCGTCGTAGATGTTCGCGCCAAAGGCAGGTGTCAGCAACCAGGCCCGGCCGTTCGGATTATACAGGTAGCGCTCGAGCCGGCGGGGGCTGAAAGGGGTAAGCAGCAGGTGTTTGCCAGCTTCCTGGTTGGGCAGAAGACCTTTCTGGCGTGTCGCTTCGATCCAGGCTTCGGCCCTGTTGCCAAAGTGCTCGCGCAGCAGGGCGAAGAAATCCTCCGGCTGCACATGACGGAACCGGTATCGTTCGAACCACTGGCGCAATAAGAGCCGGAGGCTGTCGGGGCTGCTTTGTTGTTCTATGTATTCCAGCCAACGGGCCGTTTTATGATAAGCGATCAGGCTGTAGCCTTCGCGGGAGAACGCGATGGAGGAGGTGTGAATCGGCTGGTCGCGGCGGCGGACCGAAAGGCTGCGCTGCAGCATTTCTTCGAGGCCGGGACGTGGCGCATAATTACGGCGTTCGTATTGCCGCTCGAGGTAGGTATTCAGGCCTTCGTCGAGCCAGGGATGTTCGCGCTCATTGCTGGCGAGTATGCCATAAAACCAGTTGTGCCCGATTTCATGAGCCACCGTCAGGTCCAGCTCCCTGCCTTTCAGAGCCGGGTCGATCACGGTGATGGTCGGATACTCCATGCCGCCACCGCTGCTCTCCGGACCCTGCACGATGCTCAGGGTGGAATAGGGATAGACGCCGACCGTCTCCGAGTAAAAGCGCAGTGCCTTTTTCGCATATCCGGAGACGTTAGCCCATTCTTTTTCGTTTTTCCAGTGAAAGATCCGGATGGTGACAACCCTTGCACCCGGCAGCACACAGGTATCCTGGAGCAGGCGGTAATGCGGACCCGCAAACCAGGCGAAATCGTGGATGCTGTCTTGCCGGAAGAAAAGGGTACGATTTTCCCGTGCTATCGGAAAAGCAGGAGTTTTCATGCCCTTGCGGCCGGCAGCGGGCGTTTGGGGTGCTGCGCTGTCGGCTTTTACCAGGCTTCCGGTCGCGGCCACTACAAAGTTGGCCGGGACGGTTATGCGCACCTCGTAGTTGCCAAACTCGCTGTAGAATTCTCCCTGGTCGAGGTAGGGCATGGGGTGCCAGCCGCTGCTGTCGTAGACGGCGGGCTTCGGATACCATTGGGTCGCCAGAAAGTGCCCGCTGCTGTCCCAACCGCTGCGCGAAAAGTTATAGGGCAGCTGCACTTCGAAGGGCGTGCTGATGCTCAGCGCAGTGCGGGGTTCCAATGCTTCGGGCAGCACCAGTTTCACGATATCGTTGTGTTCGGGATGCTCTTCCGTGCGGGCGAGGATTCCGTTGACCCGGAAAGCGAGGCCATGGAGGTAGCCGCGCTCGCGGGCCTTCGAAAAATAAAAGCGGGTATCGCCGTTGCGCAACAGTTGTTGGCTGAAAGCCGTACGGTCATGCCGGTAGGCATTGGGCCAGAGGTGAAACCAGATAAAGCGCAGGGTGTCGGGCGATGCGTTGTAATAACGAAGGCGGAGGGTGCCTTCCAGGGTCTTTTCAGCTGCATTCAGCTGCACGTCGATGAGGTAATCGGTGCGTTGCTGCCATTGGGCAGAGCTCCTGAGCATCGAGAGCAGGAAGGCGCAGAAAAGGATCGTTCGCAGCACAAGCGAATGTAGCTTATGTAAGGCAAATAGGTGCTGGCTGCCGGCACCGCGGGACTTTGTTCCGTTTTGCGGAAACCGGCGCGGCGACGTATTCAGGGCGTTGATCTTCCGGTTAGCTTCCGGGGTGCGCCCCTTATTTGCCTTTGCCTTTCAGAATGATCAGCACGGTATGGATCATGATTTTGAAGTCGAGGGCCAGGGAGATGTTCTCGATGTAAACGAGGTCAAATTTGCAGCGATCGATCATTTCCGACACATTCTCCGCATAGCCAAACTGGACCATGCCCCAGGAAGTCAGTCCTGGCTTCACCTTCAGCAGGTATTTGTAATAGGGGAACCGGGCAACGATCTGATCGATATAATAGCGGCGTTCCGGACGGGGACCTACCAGGCTCATATCGCCTTTCAGAATGGAAACAAACTGGGGTAACTCGTCGAGGCGCCACTTGCGCATGATGCGGCCCCAGCGGGTGATGCGCGGATCGTTGTCGGATGACAGGGCGGGGCCCGCGGCTTCGGCATCGGTAAACATCGAGCGGAACTTATACATCCGGAACGGCCTGCCTTTGTAACCGATCCGCTCCTGGTAGTAGAAGATCGGGCCGCTAGAGGAAAGCCGCACGCGCAGGGCAATGTACGCCAGCAGGGGCAGCAGCGCCACCAGGGCGGCCAGCGAGGCCACTACGTCAATGAGGCGCTTGATGTTCTGCTGCCAGTCGGGCATCAGGTTGGTGCGCAGGTCCATCAGCACCGGACCCATCACACTGCTCGTTTTTACCGAGCCGGCGAGGATGTCGAGCGTGCTGGGTGGCATCTTCAGTTCCACATCGCGTTCGCTGAGTCGGGCGATCAGTTGTTCCATCGTTGCCGGGTCTGTTTTCCGGTTGCCGAGGATGACGCAGCGGATCGCTTGTTCTTCGATCACCTCCTCGAGGCGGCCGATATGTCCGAAGCTGCGGAGGCCCTTGCGGCCAGCGTCGCCGGGCTGCAGCGACAGGAAACCCTCGATGCGGTATCCTTCCTCGCTCAGTTTCCGGGCGGTGGTCTGGTATAACTGCCAGGCTTCTGCGGGTGCAGCAACAATAAGTGCTGGAAAAGACACGGCACCGGAAAGCAACTGCTGTTTGGCCATTTGCAGCAGCACCAGGCGGCCCGTAAAAATGAAAAGGAAATGCAGCAGGAAGAGGACGCCGAAGGCGGAATAGTAGTAGTGATAATCTTCCGGCACATCGTCGAGCAGAAAGGAGAAGAACAACACCATGCAACCCAGGAGGGTGGCAATGAAGGTCTGTGTGAATTCGCCGAGGCGCGATTTCTTATAGATCGGGTGATACGAACCAAGCAGCGTGAACAGGGAGAGCCAGCCGAGCGGAATCAGCATCACGCCCAGCCAGAAACGGTCCCAATGCCCTCCGCCCAGGTCGATGCCTTCGGCGAGCAGGTGCTTGCGTATGACGTAGAAGCACGCCCAGGCCAGGGCGGCGCTCACATAATCGCTCAGGGCATACAGGCTACTGGTGAGAGGACGGTGCGGCATGCGCTCAGGAGGTAGACAGGTTGGTGTGAATCTTCTGGAGAATCTGGTGGGCCACTTCCATCGCCCGGAAACCGTCGATTTCATTGACCACGGTGCGGCCTCCGCTGCGGATCGCCTCCACGAAAGCCTCGAGCTCGGCGCGGATCGCATTGCCCTGCTCCACCTGCGGGTTTTGCACGGTCAGGGTGCGGGTAGCGCCGCCCGGAACCTCGATCGGGAAAGAAAAGCCCTGCGTCGATCCTTCCGCAGCGGTATCGCCATCGCTCAGCCGGATCAGTTCGGTTTTCTTCTCAAGGAAGTCTACCGAAATGTACGCGTCCTTCTGGAAGAGGCGCATCTTCCGCATTTTCTTGAGCGACATCCGGCTGGAGGTCAGATTGGCCACACAGCCGTTATAGAATTCGATCCGCACGTTGGCGATATCGGGCGTATCGGTAAGCACGGCGACACCCGATGCGGATAGTTGTTTTACATCACTGTTAACCATAGAAAGCACCAGGTCGATGTCATGGATCATCAGGTCGAGGATGACGCTGACCTCGGTGCCGCGTGGGTTGAATTGCGCCAGGCGATGCGATTCGATGAACATGGGCTGCAGCTGTTCGCCGGCCAGGGCGCGGTAGGCGGGATTAAAGCGCTCTACATGCCCCACCTGCAGTTTTACGTTCGACTCCTGCACCAGTTTTACCAGCTGTGTGGCTTCTTCCATGGTGTGCGCCATGGGTTTTTCCACGAACACATGCTTTCCCTTCCGGATGGCGGCGGCGCAGGTAGGGAAATGAAATTGGGTGGGCGAGACGACATCGATCAGGTCGCAGTCGTCGATCAGTGCTTCTTCTGAAAGGTAGCGGCGGATGCCGTATTCCGAAGCCACCGCTGCTGCGGTTTCGTCGGTGGGGTCGAAGAAGCCAACGATGGAGACGCCTTCGATTTCTTTCCAATTGTTCAGGTGAAACTTACCCAGATGTCCGGTTCCGAAAATTCCTACACGCAGCATGCTTTGGCCTTGAGCGTCAAAGATAAGGCAGCCGGCTCAAGCGATCCGGCTCCCGAAAAAACTGTGGAAATTTTTGTTGGCGGATAATGGGTGCCTCCTTATCTTTGCCACCCGTTCAACGAAAACGGGAATCTTTGGATCGGTAGTTCAGTCGGTTAGAATGCCGCCCTGTCACGGCGGAGGTCGCGGGTTCGAGTCCCGTCCGGTCCGCAAAGCCTCACTTCGGTGAGGCTTTTGTATTTGTGCCCCCCCATGTTTACATCAGCAACAGCCTTGCCGGTGGCCCTTTTTACAAAGGTGAAACAGCGGATCAAGAACATTTTTTGGGGGATTGGGATTTTGAGATTGACTTTGCGGTTCACTAAAATGCGTAGACCGTGGAGGGTGTTTATCTGGACTTATTACGTGCTTTTTTGCCTGCCGGAGTGCT